>Ga0068856_100000078_pt1 | contig 93041 bp, 77 predicted proteins | sample KBSCornC62_FD_66595 | JGI IMG/M metagenome (GOLD analysis project Ga0068856, IMG submission 66595) | Corn rhizosphere microbial communities from Kellogg Biological Station, Michigan, USA - KBS Corn C6-2 | ecosystem: Host-associated > Plants > Roots > Rhizosphere > Soil ...
TAAGGGCGGAAGGCTCTTACTTCGAACCTCCGGGCATTTCTCCAGTCGTAATTCGCATATTGACCGGGAAGGTATGCTGAGGATATCCATTCGCTGCCGTCAAAATAAAAGTAACATTGATCGGTAACGTCGTAATAAACCCCCAGGTCGGGCAGATAATAATAATCATCGTCGCCGTCGCCATAAGCCGGCGTGGCGGGAACCGCAGGCTGGTTGTAGATGACAGGTTGTGCGCGGAAACCTAAATTTACACCGACCGTGATCTGCGCATCAGCGGTATTATATAATAAACCACCGAATGCTATTGCTGATAATACAAGTAACTTTTTCATCGTTTTTAGTTTTTATTTTGATCCCTTAACCAGCAGTTTTTTGTTTGTTTAATCGCTGGCTCCAGTTTCATTTTTTATACAGCTATGACTGATGAAAAAGTTGATGGTTTAATGCTGCTTACTTATTGTTTTTTGTAACTAAGTTATTACAGAATTAAATTTTATCATATTATAATTATTAAAAATTAAATTCTTATTCTGACCTTCGATAAGGTGTTGCACCACATATTCTATCTGTTTTAAGGTTCAGGGCGTTTTCAAACTTATTTTCGATTAAACCCAGCCATTTCGCTGTTTTAACACGAATACGGCTTTATTATGTTAAGAAGCATTCTCATTACAGTTTAAAGCCCGGGTGATAAACGTCTGCGGCTATTGACAACGGTTCAAAGACAATGCATTATCAATCGGTGTAATCATGCTAACTAATCGGTGAAATGCCAAACAATAGTCTGTGAAATCCCAAGCAAAAAAATCATACTTTTGCGCTTTGATGGAACACATTCGTAATTTTTGCATTATAGCACATATCGACCACGGTAAAAGTACCCTTGCCGACCGGTTGCTTGAATATACCCACACCATAACCCAGCGCGAATCGCAGGCGCAGTTGCTTGACGATATGGACCTGGAACGTGAACGCGGCATCACTATAAAAAGCCATGCCATACAGATGGATTATGAGCTCGACGGCCAAAAGTATATCCTCAACCTGATCGATACCCCCGGGCACGTGGATTTTTCGTACGAAGTATCCCGTTCCATTGCCGCCTGCGAAGGCGCTTTGCTCATTGTTGATGCGGCGCAAGGTATACAGGCGCAAACCATCAGCAACCTGTACCTGGCTTTGGAGAATGATTTGGAGATCATCCCCATCCTTAACAAAATGGACCTTCCCGGCGCCATGCCCGAGGAGGTTAAAGACCAGATCGTTGAGTTGATCGGCTGCAAGCGCGAGGAAATTCTTGCAGCATCCGGTAAAACCGGGATGGGCGTACATGATATATTGCGCGCGATAGTGGAGCGTATCCCAGCCCCCGTTGGCGACCCCAAGGCTCCGCTGCAGGCGTTGATATTCGACAGTGTATTCAACTCTTTCCGCGGTATCATCGCGTATTTTAAGGTGGTTAACGGCGAGATCAGGAAAGGCGAGAAAGTAAAATTTGTGGCGACGGAAAAAGAATACATCGCCGACGAGGTTGGTACACTAAAGCTAAAACAATCCCCCCGCGATGTCATCAAAACCGGCGACGTTGGTTATATCATATCCGGAATTAAAGAAGCACGCGAGGTAAAAGTGGGCGATACGATAACCCATGTGGACCGCCCATGCGAAGCGGGCATACAGGGGTTTGAAGAGGTAAAGCCGATGGTGTTTGCGGGTATTTACCCTGTGGATACCGAGGATTATGAAGAGCTGCGCGACTCGATGGGAAAGCTGCAACTGAATGATGCCGCGCTTGTTTTTGAGCCGGAATCGTCGGCGGCGTTGGGTTTTGGCTTCCGCTGCGGGTTTTTGGGAATGCTGCACATGGAGATCATCCAGGAGCGGCTTGAACGCGAGTTTGATATGACGGTGATCACTACCGTGCCCAACGTATCCTACATTGCTTATACCACCAAAGGCGCGCCCATCACGGTAAACAACCCATCCGACCTACCCGACCCGAGCAAGATAGATTATGTAGAAGAGCCTTACATCAAGGCGGTGATCATTACCAAATCCGAATTTGTTGGCCCGGTAATGTCGCTGTGTATACAAAAGCGCGGATTTATTAAAAACCAGTCGTACTTAACATCCGACCGGGTTGAGTTGATCTTTGAGATGCCGATGGGCGAGATCGTATTTGATTTTTATGACAAGCTGAAAACGATATCAAAAGGTTATGCATCGTTTGATTACCACCAGATCGGCTACCGGCAGTCGGATTTAGTGCGCCTGGATATCCGTTTGAACAGCGAACCGGTGGACGCGTTGTCGTCGCTCATCTTTCGCGGCAACTCGTACGATTTCGGTAAAAAGATATGCGAAAAACTGAAGGAACTTTTACCCCGCCAGCAGTTTGAAATTATTATACAGGCTTCTATTGGCGCCAAAATCATCGCAAGGGAAACCGTAAAAGCGTTAAGAAAAGACGTTACCGCCAAATGCTACGGCGGCGATATATCACGTAAGCGAAAGCTGCTGGAAAAGCAGAAAAAAGGTAAAAAACGCATGAGGCAAGTAGGGAATGTGGAGATACCGCAGAGTGCGTTTATGGCGGTGCTGAAACTTGACTAAACCCGACCCCCTAACCCCCTAAAGGGGGAATCATGGCGGATAAGCGTTTAATGTCAATAACAGGCGGTAATAAACTATTTATACAAACAAACCGGCGCCTCAAGGCCTCGGAATTAAGTCCCCCCTTTAGGGGGTTAGGGGGTTTGAGTTATGCAGTTACTCGACGGAAAATACGTCTCGGAAAAAATTAAAACTGAAATAGCAGAAGATGCAGCTAAAGTATTAGCTACGCGCGGCCGCAAACCTCATTTGGTTGCCGTGCTGGTTGGCCATGATGGCGGCAGCGAAACCTATGTAGCCAGCAAAATGAGAAATTGCGAGGCCGTTGGGTTTAAATCTTCTTTAGTTAGATATGAAAATGATGTAACTGAAGAAGAATTACTGATTAAAATAGTTGAATTAAATGCTGATGAAGATATCGACGGCATCATCGTTCAACTACCGCTGCCCAAACACATCGACCCGGAAAAAGTTACCGAAAAGATTGATCACCGCAAAGATGTTGATGGCTTCCACCCTATTAACCTGGGCCGGATGCAGCGTAATTTACCTTCGTTTATCCCGGCAACACCTTACGGTATCACCCTGATGCTAAAGGAATACAACATCGAAACATCCGGCAAGCATTGCGTGGTGGTTGGCCGCAGCAATATCGTTGGTTCGCCGATGAGCATCCTGATGGCGCGCAATACCTACCCCGGCAATTGCACGGTTACCGTTTGTCATAGCCGCACGCCCGACATCAAGAAATTCACCCTGGATGCTGATATCCTCATCGTCGCCATCGGCAAAAAGAATTTTATCACTGCCGATATGGTAAAAGAGGGTGTAGTAGTGATCGACGTCGGCATGAACCGCGAAACCTCCACCCTAACCAAATCAGGCTATAAACTTTGGGGAGATGTGGATTTTGAAGGGGTATCGCAAAAAGCTTCATGGATAACACCGGTACCGGGGGGGGTGGGTTTGATGACGATTATCGGTTTGTTAAAAAACACGCTTGCCTCAGCCAATAAGGAAGTGTATAGGTAACCCAGGTTGCCAGGTCATAAGGGCTGCATCCGTATCCGGCTTATTGACAGTGAGATAATAACAACAGCGACAATATCTGCTCTATATTTTCTGTGCTTTTAAACTAAGGTCCATGCTTACAGCACGATTTGTGATAGCGCCGATTGAGACATAATCGACACCGGTACGGGCATATGAAATAATGTTATCGAGATTGATACCGCCCGACGCCTCGGTCTCGTACTTACCGCCAATCAGCTCAATTGCTTCTTCCAATAGTTCCGGCGAGGAGTTATCGATCATGATACGGTATACATTGCCCACAGCAAGTACACGGCGCACATCATCAAGGTTACGGGTCTCAATCTCTATTTTCAGGTTGAGGTTGTTGGCCGCAAGGTACTCGTTGGTTTTCTGTATGGCCTGTTCTATACCGCCGCAAAAATCGATATGATTGTCCTTCAGCATGATCATATCGTACAAGCCCATGCGAAGGTTGTAACCGCCGCCAATGCGCACTGCCTCCTTTTCGTATTCGCGGAACAGCGGCGTGGTTTTGCGGGTATCGAGTATTTTGGTTTTGTAGCCTTTTATTTTATCGGCGTACTTATTGGTAAGCGTTGCGATGCCGCTCATGCGCTGCATGCAGTTAAGCACCAGCCTTTCTGCTTTTAATATGGTATGCACGCTGGCTTCAACGGTAAAGGCGCTTTCGCCGTTATTTACAGCATCGCCATCCTTTTTATAGAAGGTGAATTTTGCATCTTCTTCCTGGTGATGAAAAATATCCTGCGCCAGCTGCATGCCTGCCAGTATGCCATCTTCCTTTATTTTAAGTACCGCTTTACCTTTCGCATCGGCTGGTATGGATGCCAGTGTAGAGTAATCTCCGCTGCCCACGTCTTCGAGAAATGCTGCGGCAATGAATTCTTGTGTTGTCAAACGCTCTGTATTTTTGGACGGAAAATTAAGTAAATACTACCAACTTAACGATAACAATTTAGTTAGTTGATTAGGTTGGATTAGGTTGATGAAGTTATACGTCAAATACCTTATCCAACCTAATCAACTCAATCTAACACAATCCAACTTAATCTAACTCAATCAACCATTCAACATCTCCACCGGCACCCTAAAATTCGTCCCCTCATCGCTCCAAACCATCGACGTAATGCGCCACAGGTCGTCTACCTGGATAAATTGGATGTAGTTAACCCCTTTGGGGATGTTATCAGTTTCGTGGTAAGCAAAGCTGTATTCATAAACGCTGGTACGCTGTGCAACCCGGCCAAAAATATCCGTTTTTGAATAAAGCTCGCGCTGCATAAATTGAGTTAGTTGCCCCTCGCCGATTTGATCTTCCAGCGCCCTGACAAATGACTCCACAGAATAAGTGACCGGTTTGCCAAAGCTCATGTTGATCAGCATCCCGTCTTCATAAAAAAGTTCCCGCACGGTGTCCAGGTCCGGCAACTCCCCATCCATAAAGCTTAACGATTCGTAAAAATCTTCGGTGACGTAATCTATCTGCCTTGTATTCATGTATTAAAACCTTGTTTTATCCGCTCGAAAAACGAGTAAACGCCCACATAAATATCCCGGCCCTCAATTTTTACCGGGAAGGTGTCAATATAATCATTTTGTCCCTCACTGCCCTTCCCCGTTTGCAAATCGTAGGAATAACGGTGAACCGGGCAAAGCAGTTTCCCATTGTTGCACCAGCCGTAACCCAAATTACCGCCGGCATGCGGGCAGTACAAGCCAAAAGCAAACACCCTGCCCTCATGGCTTACCAGGCATATTTTTTTATTGCCAGCATTAACCTGTTTAACAAAAGGTTGGCCCGTGTATTCAACTCCGGCGATTTTATGCCATTTCATTTTCGAATTTCGGATGTTCGATGTCGGATTTACGCAAAGCGATAACATTCGTGAAAATTTGCCTTAGTTCGTGAAATTCGCGCCAATTAGATTCGTGACAATTCGCCTTCATTCGTGAAAATTCGAGTCAATAAATTCGTGTCAATTAGAAATCAATCTTCAAATTCATGATCGACGGGTTTTTGATCACGTCATCCATATTGGTAACCAGCGTTACACGTTTCCGGTCGGCTGAGACGATGACATTCGGATTATTGATCTTTTTGATAGGTTTGGCAAAGTTAAGCACCAACTTATAAGGAGTTTCGATCAGCATGGCCTTGGCCATGGCAAACGCCGACTGCGTTTTCTTTAAAAAAGCCGCGAATTTTGCCTTATCAATGATGCGGTAAAATTTATGAGGTGTGATCTCGTACGAGTAGTAATCCTCGCCCGCTATAAGTTGTTGTGCATCAAAACCGGTGTGCTGTTTGGTGTCCGTAACTGCTTTTAATTGCCTGTCGAGTGATATTTTGGACAGATGCTGCAAATAATACTGCAGGTCGGCGATATCTTTAGCGTTGTGGGTAATGCCCACCTTCATCACGCTTTTTTTCAGGTTCATCTTTACCGACAGGTTGCTTGACTTTGCCATGTCGGCTTCATCTTTGCTCATTTTTTGCTGGGTGCTGTCGGGAAGAGCGGCGTAAAAGTTAAGAGCCGTATCCTTGACCATCGAAAACTGCGGCGTTTCCTTTACCGAATCAGGCATCAGGTTCATTAAAACGGAAATGGCGCTGCTCATGTCAAAAGTATACGCCACATTACACGCGCCATTGGGTTTAAAATCGTAGCGCTCCTCAATATCAAAGCAGGAAGAAAGCCCAAGCAATACGAAAAACAGTATCGGGTACCAGCGCCTTTTCATTATGCGAAATTTGAGGTAAGTATAATAAAAAAAAGCTGAAAGCTGAAAGCGAAAGAGTTGGTGGGCAGCAAAAATCATCCATGGGTCAGCTTTCTGCTTTGAGCTTTAAGCTTTCCGCTCAAAAAAGTATCTTTGCCGCTCAAATGGCACACGTAATCCCGGAAGATGGCACGCTGCTTCCTTTAATGGAAGAATTTTACACGATACAGGGCGAGGGATTCAATACCGGGAAAGCCGCTTACTTTATTCGCCTGGGCGGCTGCGACGTCGGTTGCCATTGGTGCGATGTAAAGGAAAGCTGGGATGCTGAACTGCATGCGCTCACCGTTGCCGGCCAAATTGTGGAGAATGCCGCTAAATATCCTTCAAAGGCTGTCGTAGTGACCGGCGGCGAGCCGCTTATTTATAACCTGGACTACTTAACTGCAGCGCTGAAAAGCAAAGGGATCAAAACCTTTATTGAGACATCCGGCGCTTATCCCCTCTCAGGCCAATGGGACTGGATATGCCTGTCGCCAAAAAAATTTAAGGCGCCGGTTAAACAAGTCGCTGAAAAGGCGGACGAACTAAAGGTAATCGTGTTTAACAAATCCGATTTTGCTTTTGCGGAGGAGAACGCCAGGCTGGTATCGGCGGGCTGCAAGTTGTATTTACAGCCCGAATGGTCCAAACGAAACGAAATGACGCCGCTGATTGTGGACTACGTGATGAATAATCCGCAGTGGGAAATCTCTCTACAAACACACAAATATTTAAATATTCCCTAATATTCGTATCTTAGGACAAGATATTGGTAATTTAAGGAATGAGAGGTCTGTTCTTCATTTGTGTTCTATTTTTAGCGCCTGTTCTGCTTTTCGCCCAGGAACGCCAATACTCCACCACCAATAAACAGGCGATCAAATATTTCTCGCTGGCAAATCAAAGTCTTGATGAAAATTTGTACGACCAGGCCCTGACACAGCTGCAACAGGCGCTGCATGCTGACAGTAACTTTTTTGAGGCCCATGGCCTGCTCGCCGATCTGTACCGGCAAATGCGGCAGCATAAGGAAGCCGTTGAACAGTACGAAAAGGCGATGGCATTGAACCCGGAATACAGCCATGCCGCATACCTTAGAGTTGGCGACGAAGAAGTACACCTGGCCAGCTATGAAAATGCTAAACGCCATATTGAAAAGTTTTTGACCTACCAGGATATCAGCCCGCAGCAAACCCTTCAGGCTAAAAAATTACTGGCGGACTGTGATTTTAGTTTAGAAGCATTAAAACATCCGGTTGCCTTTAAGCCCGTTAACATGGGGCCGGCCATTAATACAGCCGACGATGAATACCTGCCTGTTGCCACGGCCGATGAAAGCGAACTGATATTCACCCGTAAAATTGCCAACAACGAGGATTTTTATAAAAGTTTAAAGGCCAATGGTGAATGGCAGCCGGCCACTTACCTGAGCAATAATATCAACACGCCTGAGTACAACGAGGGGGCGCAATCTATCACCCAGGATGGCAAATACCTGTTTTTTACCGGGTGTAACCGGCCCGATGGCCTGGGCAGGTGTGATATTTATGTAGCCGCAAAAAAAGGCGATGACTGGGCCAAACCTTTTGACCTGGCCCCTCCGGTAAATACACCTGGTTGGGAATCGCAGCCTTCCATCAGCTCGGACGGACGGACATTGTATTTTACAAGCAATCGAAAAGGCGGCTATGGCGGTTACGATATCTGGAAATCGGAGCTAACGGACAAAGGCTGGGGCAACCCCATAAATCTCGGCCCCAATATTAATACCGCATTTGACGAACAGTCGGCGTTTATCCATCCCGACGATAGCACTTTATACTTTTGTTCGAACGGGTGGCCCGGGCTGGGCGGAATGGACTTATTTGTAAGCCGTTTAGGGAAAGACGGGCAATGGGGAAAACCTGTGAACATGGGCTACCCCATCAATACCAATGGTGATGAGAATGGTTTAACCCTGACCGCCGAGGGCAGCCACGCGTTTTATTCGTCAAATAATCTTAATGGTTACGGCGGTTTTGACATCTACACGTTCGAATTACCCGAAAATCTCAGGCCGCGCCTGGTTACCTATGTAAAAGGGACCGTGAGCGATGCCAAAACCAAAGCTCCGCTGGAAGCTGCGGTTGAGATCATCGATCTGCAAAAGAATGAGCCCATTTATGAAGACTACAGCGACCCGCAGGAGGGGACATTTCTGGCAACCCTTACCACGGGTAAAAACTATGGCTTAAACATTTCCAAAGCAGGATATTTGTTTTACTCACAAAATTTTTCGCTGGTTGGGCATGAACCAAAAAATCCGTTTATCATATCGGTATTGCTGCAACCGATAGAGATCGGCAGCAAGGTTATTCTTAATAACATATTTTTCGATACCAATAAGTTTGATTTGAAACCGGAATCATTAGCAGAGCTGCAAAAGCTGGTTGATTTTTTGACGGTTAACCCGGGCCTGAAAATCGAGATCTCCGGCCATACGGATAATGTCGGCAACGACCAGCTGAACCAGACATTATCTGAAAATCGCGCCAAGGCCGTCTATCAATACCTGGTCGACAATAAAATAGACCCGGGCAGGCTGCAATACAAAGGGTATGGTAAAACCCAGCCTATCGCCGCAAACGACACCGACGAGGGCCGCGCCAAAAACCGCAGGACCGAGTTTAAGATTGTTGCTAAGTAGTGATTAGAGGTTGGAGATTAGAGATTAGTTTTTTAGTGCTTATTTGGCGACTATAGCGAATTATAACTCCTCACTCATGAACAGGTTGGCGCCCATCTTTATTATCGTTTGCATTTTATCCTGCTCCCCGGTTTATAAAACCATGCATGCCGGCAGGCCATGGCAAAATAAAATACAAGCCATTCCAGGCAAGATTGAGTGTGAGCTATATAACGAGGGTGGCGAGGGCATCGCCTATCACGACACGGACAGCATCAATAACGGCAGTGGCAAACTAAACCCCGCCAATGGCACTTATCTAAACGAATTCAGGATGAAGGAAGGTGTTGACATCAGCTATACCAAACCACACGGAATCGATGACAACCCCTATAACCGCGTTTCCCGCGATATGGGGCAATTGTATGTGGGATGGACGAAGCCCGGCGAATGGATAAACTACACGGTACGGGTTCAACAAACAGCCGCATATAAAGTTGGTTTAATGTACACCGCTAATGGTGATGGGGCAATCTCGCTGGATTTGGACGGAAAAGCCATTACAGGCTCCTTAAAAATAACTTCAACCCACGATGACCGTGATACCGTTGCCTGGCGGCAATGGCACCATTGGAATAAGTCGGATTCATTAACATCTGTTGTTTTAAAAAAGGGAATACATGTCCTAACGCTGCACGTTGTTGCCAACGGTAATATGAATTTTGATTACCTGGAGTTTCGATAAACCTTCTTTAAAACGAAGAAGACTTGCCAAGTTTCAAAAACTTCGCAAGCCTCCCTTATCTCTTCATCTGCACATCTGAAATCTGCACATCAAAAAATCAATTCCCCATTTCCGACAGGAACTTGATCCGCATCAGTTGCACTTCTTCCAGCGTGTATTCATCCGCGCCAAGTTCGCCTAAAGCGTCTTCGATGGAATCGGTCTCGGCGGTCTTAAAGTAGTCGTAAATCTCGTCCTGCTTGTCCTCATCAATTACTTCGTCAATGTAATAGCCCAGGTTAAGTTTGGTACCGGAGTTTACTATGGTTTCAATTTCCTTTAAAATTTCGTCATAGCTAAGCCCTTTTGAACGTGCGATATCGTCCAGGTTGATGTGACGGTCGATATTTTGGATAATGAATACCTTATTCGCCGACTTATTGGCCGCGCTCTTGATCACCATATCAATCGGCCGGTCTATTTCGTTATCCTCCACATATTTCTGGATCAGATCGGTAAACGGTTTACCGAACTTCATGGCCTTGCCTGCTCCTACGCCTGAAATTTGCTTTAACTCTTCGTTGGTGATAGGATAATGGATACACATTTCCTCCAGCGAAGGGTCCTGGAAAATAACAAACGGCGGTAGCCCTTTTTGCTTTGCCAGCTTTTTGCGCAGGTCCTTCAGCATCTGCAGCAACTCGGTATCCAGCGCGCTGCCGCCTGTTTTAGGCCCGTCTTCCGAATCATCGTCATCGGTAGCCTCCATTGGCCGGTTAACAATAAACCGGATGCTGTACGGGTTATCAATAAACGACTGGCCGGTTTTAGTCAAACGCAGTAAGCCATACTGGTCAATATCTTTAGATAGGAAATTATTCAACAGCGCCTGCCTCAGTATCGAGTTCCATAAGTTGCGGCCATCTTCTTTGCCCGATCCATAATAATCCAGCAGGTCGTGCTCGTAGTTCTTTATCTGGGCGTTGTCTTCACCTATCAGGATGTTAATGATATGTGCATCGTCAAACTTCTCGCCGATCTGTTTGATCAGGCTAAGCGCCCTGTGCAGGTGTACCTCGCCGTCAAAATGCTCCTTGTGCGCGCCGCAGTTATCGCACATGTTGTTACAGCCTGCCTCGTTAAAGTTTTCGCCGAAATAATGCAGCAATTGTTTACGCCGGCATACCGATGATTCGGCATAGTCGATAACTTCTTTTAGTATCTGGGTACCTATTTCGCGCTCCGAAACAGGCTTGTCCTTCATAAACTTTTGCAGCTTGTCAATGTCCTTCTCAGAGTAGAATGCAACGCAAACACCTTCGCCCCCATCCCGTCCCGCGCGACCGGTTTCCTGGTAATAGCCTTCCATGCTCTTGGGCACATCGTGATGGATCACGTAACGCACATCGGGTTTATCAATGCCCATGCCGAATGCGATGGTGGCGACAATCACCTCCACATCTTCCATCAAAAATTTATCCTGTGTATCAGCCCTCACCTTCGGATCCAGGCCCGCATGATAAGGCAAAGCCTTCACACCGTTCAGGCTCAGCACTTCAGCAACTTCCTCTACTTTTTTACGGCTAAGACAGTAAATGATGCCTGATTTTCCCTGGTTTTGCTTCACAAACTTTACAATCTCCTTGATCACATTCCGTTTGGCCCGCACCTCGTAAAACAGGTTTGACCTGTTAAAAGAAGATTTGTAGATGGTCGCATTGTTCATCTGCAGGTTTTTTTGGATATCCTGCTGCACTTTCGGCGTAGCGGTTGCGGTTAATGCAATGATGGGGATATTATCGCCGATATTGCTGATCACCTGCCTGATCTTGCGGTATTCGGGCCTGAAATCGTGTCCCCATTCCGAAATACAGTGTGCCTCGTCAACCGCGACGAACGAAACATTATTTAACCTTAAAAAATCAATATTTTCCTGTTTAGTCAGTGATTCAGGCGCTACATACAACAGCTTGGTTTTTCCGCCGAGCACGTCTTCCTTTACTCTTGTAATATCCGATTTGGTTAGGGATGAATTTAAAAAGTGGGCAATGCTGTCCGACCCGCCAAAAGCCCTCAGCTGGTCAACCTGGTTCTTCATTAAAGCGATCAAAGGGGATATCACAATCGCGGTACCTTCACTCATCAGGGCGGGTAACTGGTAGCACATGGATTTACCGCCACCGGTGGGCATAATCACAAATGTGTCGTTACCTGCTAAGATGTTGGTAATGATCGCTTCCTGCTCCCCCTTAAAATTATCAAATCCAAAAAAGTTCTGGAGATTGTCAAAAAGCGATTTTTTAGTTTCTATCATTATTAAATACTCTATTGTTACGAAAAGTTTAAATTAACAAATTTTTATCAATAAACGATGGAATTTCTTTAAAATTTTATACTAAAATGATTATTCGTTTTAAAACAATTCATTCAACTTTTTGCTTAAACTTAGCGTAATACCAGCTTTGTATATTTAATTTTTTTTAATCCTTAAATTACAAATTATTGTTCAATTTTGCTTCCGTTATCAGAATAATATTGTTTAAAAACAAATGAATAAAAACTACTATGCCATCATTATGGCGGGCGGCATTGGCAGCCGTTTTTGGCCAATCAGCCGCACTTCACACCCTAAACAGTTCATCGACATCCTTGGAACCGGGAAAACACTGATACAAAACACCTATGACCGCTTCCTGAAAGTGTGCCCTAAGGAGAATATTTACATCGTCACCAATGAAATTTATACTGGCCTGGTAAAAAAGCAACTGCCGGATATGGCCGACAACCAGATACTCACCGAGCCTGTAATGCGCAACACCGCTCCTTGTATCGCCTATGGGTCGTTTAAAATAGAAAGCCTTAACCCGGACGCCGCCATAGTGGTAGCGCCATCAGATCATCTTATTTTAGATGAAACCGCCTTTATACGGTCTATCGAAAAGTCATTGGAGGTGGCCTCGCAAAACGGCTGCCTCGTTACCCTGGGCATCAAGCCTTCGCGACCGGATACCGGTTACGGTTATATCCAGTTTACGGATAACACGCTGGTGGATGATTTTCATAAGGTAAAAACCTTTACCGAGAAACCTACGCTTGATATAGCCAAAACTTTCCTGCAAAGCGGAGACTTTTTATGGAATGCCGGCATATTTGTTTGGTCGGCGAAAGCTATTGTCAACTCTTTCAACCAGTACCTGCCCGAAATGTACGAGATATTTGCTGAAGCCCGACCGGTTTATAATACGGATGACGAAAAAAGCCACATCCACAAATCATACCTGCAATGCACCAATATTTCTATCGACTATGGCATCATGGAAAAAGCCGACAACGTTTACGTTCTGCCATCCGAATTTGGCTGGAGCGATTTGGGAACCTGGGCATCCATTTACGACCTGGCCGAAAAAGATTATGTGGGTAATGCGGTTATTCCATCGGAAAAAGTGATCATGTACGATTCATCCAACTGCATGGTAAACGTGCCTGGTGAAAAGCTGGTAATTCTGCAGGGCTTGCATGATTTTATTGTTGTTGAAGCTAACAACACGCTCCTCATCTGCCCCCGCGACCAGGAACAAAACGTAAAAAAGGTTGTGGCGGATGTAAAACAGCAGTTTGGGGCGAAGTATATTTAACCCCGACCCCCTCCGCCCCCTAAAGGGGGAACTTAATGCTAAACTCGTTGAGCGAGGGATTTTATTTCACTGGAATAGGTGACCGCATTTCTATCCGTGTATCTTTAAAATGATACGTAAAGCCTCCTGTCCCCCCTTTAGGGGGCTAGGGGGTTTCTCTGCCTTATCGCCTCATAAAGTATAATTCCCGTTGCCACTGAAACATTCAGCGATTCAATCTCTCCGAACATCGGTATTTTAGCCAGATGGTCGGCTATCCGGATGATCTCATTCCTTACCCCATCTTCTTCCGATCCCATTACAATAGCGGTTGGCGCGGTATAATCGGGTTTGTAAATAAAATCATTTGTTTTTTCGGTACAGCAAACCAGCTGCAGGCCTGATTCCTGTAGGAATTTAACCGTTTGGAGGAAATTATCATGACGGCACACCGGGATCTTGTATAAAGCTCCAGCCGAGGTCTTCACGGCGTCAGGGTTGATCTGTGCCGAACCTTTGGCCGGGATGACGATGGCATGTACCCCGGCGCACTCGGCTGTCCTGGCGATAGCCCCCATGTTGCGTACGTCGGTAATGGCATCCAGCACAAGTATCAAAGGCACTTCCCCTTTTTCAAAAACCTCCGGTATGATGTTTTCTATTTTTTGATAGATAATGGGCGAAATAAATGCCACCGCCCCCTGGTGATTTTTTGGGGTGAGCCTGTTCAGCTTTTCAATGGGTACCTGCTGGGCGGTGATACCAAATTCATGCAGCAGCGTTTTTAATTCTGTTATTAATCCACCGCTGAGCCCCCGCTGAATATATAGCGACTCAATTTCCTTGCCCGATTTAATAGCCTCTATAACAGCACGTATACCGAAAATTAGCTGGTTAGTTTCGCGGCTTTCGCGGTAGTTTACTGACATGGTGTTAATAAATTGAAGGGGCAAAAGTAGCCATATTTATTAACTTTGATAGTGGGTTAGATGCCGCTGAATAATTATTGATTTTTGATGAAATTAGCAAATTTTAGTTATTAACAAGCTTATTAAAGCTTGATTTTCAGGATTTAAAATACTTCCTAACAATCGGGTGTTGATTACCGACTGCCAAATTTCAAAAAAACAAGGCATTTGTTTAAGCTTTTCAAAAGATGCTAATTGTTAATAAGCCGGTAAATTTTTGATATACTTTTGGTGCTATTATGATGGAGAACGAGAACCAATACAACAAGCCGAACACTGAAAGAAAAAGCCGGATAACCAACCCAAGCCCGTATAGCGGTTTGGGTAAATTACCGCCGCAGGCAGTCGATCTGGAAGAAGCAGTTTTGGGGGCATTGATGCTGGAGAAGGATGCATTATCGTCTGTTATCGACATTTTAAAGCCCGAAGTTTTTTACAAAGACAATCACCAGAAGATATTCACGGCGATAAAACAATTGTTTGAAAAATCGCAGCCGGTAGATATCCTGACGGTTACGGCAGAACTGCGGAAACTGGGCGAATTGGAAATGATCGGCGGGGCCTATTACATCACCGAGCTCACCAATCGTGTGGCATCGGCTGCCAATATCGAGTTTCACTCCCGTATCATCATTCAAAAGTATATACAGCGTGAGCTGATCAGGATATCTACAGAAGTGGTGCAAATGGCTTATGAAGATACCACTGACGTGCTCGACCTGCTCGACCGCGCTGAAAAGAACCTCTTCGAGATCGCCCAGAACAACTTGCGCCGCGACTCGCGCAAGATGGACGACCTGATGCATGAGGCCTTAAAAGAAATTGAAGCACTGAAGGATAAAAAGGACGGCCTCACCGGTGTCGCATCGGGCTTTACCGACCTGGACCGTATGACCTCGGGCTGGCAGAAATCCGACCTGGTGATCATCGCCGCCCGCCCAGCCATGGGTAAAACAGCTTTCGTCTTGAGCTGCGCCCGAAACGCTGCGGTTGATTTCAATAAGCCCGTGGTGGTGTTTTCGCTCGAAATGTCATCGGTGCAATTGGTTAATCGTTTAATCTCAGGCGAGACCCATATAGAGCAGGAGAAAATTCGTAAGGGCAACCTGGAGGAATGGGAATGGGCGCAGATACACTCCAAGATCCGCCGGCTGGAGCAGGCGCCGCTGATCATCGACGATACCCCGGCGCTTAACATCTTCGAATTCAGGGCAAAATGTCGCAGGCTTAAATCGCAGCATGATATCCAGCTGATCGTGATCGACTACCTGCAGCTGATGCAGGGCAAAGCCGATGGCAAAGGCGGAGGTAACCGTGAGCAGGAGATCGGCAGTATATCGCGCGCATTAAAATCGGTTGCAAAGGAATTAAATGTACCGGTAATTGCACTTTCGCAATTAAGCCGCGCAGTTGAAAACCGGCCTGGTGGTTCCAAACGGCCAATGCTTTCTGATTTGCGGGAATCCGGCTCAATCGAGCAGGATGCTGATATGGTATTGTTCCTTTACCGGCCCGAATATTATGGTTTGGAGGTCGATGAGGATAATAACCCAACCCAGGGTGTTGGGGAGGTGATCATTGCCAAGCACCGTAACGGCGAAACCGGCAGGGTAAGGCTCAAATTTGTTGGTAAATACGTTAAATTCACTGATCTGGAAGACAATATGGGGGGTGCATTCCAACAGGGAAATCCTTTTGCAGCTATCGCTCCGTCGCAGGATTTTGAAAAGCCCAGCAACTTTATCATCCGGCCATCCAGCATGAACGATATGGATGATGAACAGCCGTTCTAAATTTTGAACATAGCCAAAACACGGGAAAACCTTATATTTGTGTAGAAATTTCAAACTGACGTAATGGTTTTACAAGTGATCACTCCGGAAAAGGAGAATTTTGAACTACCGGTGTCCCTGCCAAAAAGTTATTTGGGTAAACAGGTGCATTGCCTTTTCTATATTGAAGAGGAGGCACAGAACGTTCCTACCCCAACTATATCAAAAAAAAAACATCTGATTTTTTTGGCATTCTAAATAAAGAGGAGGGCGAAAAATTTGAAAAGCGCATTAATCAGCTCCGTGGAGAATGGGACAGAAATACTTGATCGATACCAACGTAATTTCTCATTTATTCGCCTCAAAAATTCCAGAAAAAGGGAACGGAATTTGTACGAAGTGTTATTAATTCAGAGCTCATAATTTCAATTGTAGTTGAAATTGAGGTGTTATCTCATACGGATATCCCAGAGAGCGTATGCCGCTGATTGAAGAATTTGTCACGTTGGCCACAATCATTCCACTCGACAAAACGGTTGCAAGTAAAACTATCGAATTGCGCCGGAAACATCGCAAGCTAAAACTCGGTGATGCTATTATTGCCGCTACTGCGATTTTATATCAACTTACTTTAATTACAAACAACACAAAGGATTTTGTCAATATTAAAAATCTAAAAATAATAGATCCTCACACAATTTGATTCATCCAATAGGTCTCCCTTTACGGGGCCGTGGGGTTAAAACAACAACCCCAACCCTATCCCGAGCAAAATAATTACCGGCGCCTTGATTTTGGTGAAGTTTAATAGCAGGAAAGTAGCCGTCATTACGATATAGGCCATCCAATGTATGCCGAATGGTTTGGTAAGTAATATTAATGCTGTTGCCATAAAACCTACCGCCACCGCGTTTATACCGCTGAGCGAATTTCTGATCATCGTGATTTTCTTCAGATCTTCCCAAAAAGGCACGATGAATAAGATCAGGATAAGACCGGGGGTGTTCAACCCGATGACAGCTACCGCGCTGCCTGCAATTTGGCCCATTATACCGTGGCCCTTATTCCCCATGCTCAGGCCCCCTAAAAAAGAAGAGAATGAAAATGTGGGACCCGGCAAAATTTGTTGAAGCGCATACCCCGAAAGAAACTCAGAGCTGCTTAAATAGTGTTTTACCTGCACAAATTCGGTGAAGAACAACGGTACCAGCACCTGCCCTCCCCCAAATATCAATATGCCGTTTCGATAAAAGTTTTCGAACAAGCGTATCGGCAAGCTAAAAGGGGATGTTTGTCTTACTACGGCACCCAATGCCGCGAAAAATAGCAGGATGCCGATAAAATAGGCCACTTTATTGGGGTTTACATTGGCAAACAATCTTACGCGCAAGGCGCTCTCCTGCGGCGGCGTCTCCAAAGCCGACGACACGATTCCTCCCAGTAAAATCAACAATGGAAAAGCGTAGGCATTTTGCAATATAAGCGTTACGATGAGCGAGCCAATGGCCAGCATGGTGCTCACCTTGCTTTTTAAAAACCGGTTGGCGAAAGTATAGGTTGCGTAGGCGACGATGCCTACTGCCACGGGCTGCACAAAACGTAATACGTGGGTAAATTTGGTTTTGCCGGCAAACTGGTTGTAGCTGATGGCCGCCAGGCACATAATGGTGGCAGATGGCAGCATCCATATTAAAAAAGTAATGACGGCGAGCCGCAGCCCTCCCACTTTCCAGGCTATGCCCACCAATGTTTGGGTTGACGAAGGACCGGGTAAAAGCTGCGCCAGGGCATTCAATTCTATCAGTTCCTCTTCGGTAACATAACGCCGCTTCTCGACAAATTCGCGCAGCAAAACAGCTATATGCGCCTGCGGACCGCCAAAGGCCGTGAACGTATAAATGACCACATCGCGCAAAAAGAGTAGTTGGCGTTTTTTCACTTTAGTTTACTGGTTCATTTGTTCATTTGTTCACTGGTTCATTGGTTTTTTGCATCGGTTTATTGAGTTTAACGTTGGCAGCAATTTTACCACTTCCGCCATATCCGCATTACCACCAATGAACTAATGAACCAATGAACCAATAAACTAATAATCCATCAATTCATCATAAACCGCCTGCAGTTCCGAATATGCATGGTTATCCCGTTTCTCTTTGGTTAGTTTCATGCCGGCCTCGTAAGTTGTTATGGCGTCCTCTCGGCGGCCAAGGGCTTCATAAAGTTTGCCAAGGTGATAATACGTCCCTGTATAGTCGGCATGGTTTTTTACCAGTTCTTCATAATACTCAAGCGCTTTATCAGCCTGGTTCAGGCGCAGGTATTCGGTCGCAAGGGCATATTTCAGGAACGGGTCGTTGGGCTCGTTCTTTATAAATTCAAGTAGTTTTTCTAATCTGTTCACCTGCATTTTAAACTCTGTCTTTTTTAATTAAATTTGCGCAAACCTGGTTGTGAGATTTCATTCGTTACTGGCAACTCACAGGTTTTTTATATTTTACCATACGCGCTATGAAAATACTGGTTTGCATAAGTAATGTACCTGATACCACCACAAAAATAACTTTTACAGATAATAACACGCAATTTAATACGGCAGGGGTACAATTTATACTCAATCCATACGATGAAATTGCACTTGCCCGCGCCATAGAGCTTACCGACGGCGGCAACGGCTCGGTAACAGTGATCAATGTGGGAGAAGTTAGTACCGAGCCTACCATCCGTAAAGCACTTGCCATCGGTGCAACCGATGCCGTGCGCGTAAATGCCAAACCGCATGATGCCTGGTTTGTTGCTTATCAAATTGCGCAATATGTGAAAGCAAATCCATTCGATTTAATATTGACCGGTCGCGAGTCTATCGATTATAACGGTTCGAAAGTTGCCGCGATGCTGGGCGAGTTACTGGATATACCTTCAGTTTCCATCATTAAAAAACTCGACGTAAATGGCGGTAAGGTAACCATTGAACGTGAAATTGAAGGCGGCAAAGAAGTTTTAGAAATCCCGCTGCCGGTAGCATCCGGCTGCGCCGAGGGTGTTGCCGAACCTAAAATACCAAATATGCGGGGTATCATGTCCGCCCGCACGAAGCCGTTGACGGTTATTGAGCCCACCGAAGTAAAAACATTTTCGGAAGTGCTGAGTTATGAAACACCGGCCCCGCGCGGGCAGGTAAAACTGGTGCCTGCCGATGATGCTGCCAAACTGGTAACATTATTGCACGAAGAAGCCAGGGTAATTTAATTTAACTGTACCATCTTAAAAAACATTATGCCTGTTTTAGTCTATACGGAAAATGCTGAGGGGAAATTCAAAAAATCAACCTTTGAGGTGGTTTCCTACGCCCGCGCCATCGCCGATCAAAGTAACACGACGCTAACCGCCATTTCGATTGGGAATGTAAGTAAGGATGATTTAAATTCACTGGGAAAATACGGCGCGAATAAAGTGCTGAACGTGTCAAACGATCAACTCAAAGACTTTGTTAACCAGGCTTATGCTTCCGTAATTGCCGATGCCGCCAAAAAAGAGGGCGCCAATATCGTGGTGTTGTCCAATTCTTTTTCGGGCCGGGGGCTGGCGCCGCGGATCGGGGTTAAACTGGAAGCAGGCGTGGCTGACGGCGCAGTTTCATTGCCTGAGCAATCTGGCGGTAAGTTTATTGTTAAAAAAACCGCCTTCTCGGGGAAGGCTTTTGCCAGGGTTGAGCTGACTTCGCCAAATAAAGTAATTTCGGTTGTTCCAAATTCTTATAAAGTTGTGGAAACGACCGGGACGGCAACCCTGGAAGATTTTAATGCGGATGTAAAGCAATCTGACCTTACATCGGTTATAAAAGAGATCGTGCGCTCGACCGACAAGGTTTCCTTACCGGATGCCGATATTGTGGTGTCAGGCGGAAGGGGCCTTAAGGGGCCTGAAAATTGGCGTATGGTGGAAGAACTGGCCGATTTGCTGGGCGCGGCGCTGGCGTGCTCAAAACCGGTATCAGACGCCGGTTGGCGCCCGCACAGCGAGCACGTGGGACAAACGGGTATTGCAGTCAGTCCAAATTTGTATATTGCAATTGGAATTTCGGGCGCAATACAACATTTGGCGGGTGTAAGCTCATCAAAAGTGATAGTGGTAATTAACAAAGACGCCGAGGCGCCGTTTTTCAAGGTGGCGGATTACGGCATAGTGGGCGATGCATTTGACGTGGTGCCAAAATTGATAGCAGCAATAAAAGAATATAAGGCTTCGGCATAAAGAGGATACGTTGTGATGGGTAACGACATGAAGAAAATAAAGCTGGATATAGTTGGCTTATCCTACAGCCAAACGCAATCCGGCGCCTATGCCCTGGTTTTAGGCGAAGTTAACGGCCGCCGCCGCCTGCCGATCATCATCGGCGCATTCGAGGCACAGGCCATCGCCATCGAAATAGAAAAGATGACGCCAAGCAGGCCCTTAACCCACGACCTTTTTAAAAGCTTTGCCCAAGCCTACCACATCACCGTACAGGAAATTATTATCTACAACCTGGTCGACGGTATTTTTTACTCTAAGCTGATGTGTTTCGACGGTAAAAAAACCGTTGAGATAGACGCCCGCACCTCCGACGGCATTGCCATAGCGGTGCGCTTTGACTGCCCCATTTATACCTACGAGTTTATCCTTTCAACGGCAGGCATTGTCATCGAAGGCAATGATTTTGTTTATCTCGAGAATATCAATGAACCGCAGGAAGAGAAAATAGTAACGCCGGCCGGCGGCTTCAATTCGCTAAGCGTTGATGAGTTAAAAACCCGGTTGCAGGAAGCACTGGCCGAGGAATCCTACGAAAAAGCCGCCAAGATCAGGGATGAACTTAACCGGCGGAAATCCTCCTGATTTCGGATGTTCGATTTCGGATTTACAATTTTCGGTAAAACCTCTTCATTTCCGTCAATTTAAGCCGTTAGTGTTTCAGCTTGAATTTAACTTAATTTTTTGATGTATTATTACATTTGAATCTGGCACGGCATGGATACCACTTCCTATTTATCCTTATTTCAGCAAGCTGTTGACAAACTTGACAAAACACTGCTGAATCAAAAGCAACTGCAAGTGGAAACGGGCATTTGGTTAGACGCTGTCGTTTTAAGATTAGACAAACAGCATTGGGCAAATAATCCGGGTGCAAAACCGCAAACAGGCCCTGCTATTTTTTTCTCTATCTGGATCAGTAATACCGATATCAAAGAGCATAAGTTATATTACAATATCCATGCGCTAAAGTTAAGAAAGCTTAATAACTACAGGCTAACCAGCAGAAAATTTGCTGACGACTTTAGAGAACAGTTTAAAAGTCTTGAACACAATTGGCCAAACGTTAGTATGAAATTCGGGCCGCAAACATTGATGCAAGGATGGAAAATAATTGACTTAGATTCCCTCATAGCAACCATTTTAGAGATGGCCAACAAATTTATTGAAATTGATATTTTAATCGAAAACCTGCTGTTAATGGAAAAAGTTAAGTTAAATTCAAACTGATACACTGCCATTTAAGCCAAACCCTTTAGATTTCATATTTAATTCCTTATTTTCCGGACGAATATGAAAATGAGTAATCTCTTACTTAAATCATGGCCTTATGAGCATTAAGCTGCGCTTAATAGTACTTAACTTCATGCAGTATTTTATCTGGGGCTCGTGGCTGATTACCATTGGAACGTACTGTTCTGTAACAAAAAATTGGTCTTTTTCACAATTTGGCGCAATCTTCTCAACCATGGGGTTCTCCGCCCTTTTTATGCCTGCCATTGCCGGGATATTAGTGGACCGACTGATCAATGCCGAAAAACTTTTTGGCATTTTTCATATACTTGGCGGCATTGCGTTGTGCTTCGTCCCATTTATAAACACACCCGTCGCTTTTTTTTGGATGATGCTGCTTGTCGTCATTTTTTACATGCCGACCATTTCATTGTCCATAACGGTAGCCTACTCGATTTTAAAAACAAACAATATCGACGTGGTGACCGAATATCCGCCGATAAGAACCTGGGGAACCATAGGCTTTATCGCAGCATTATGGACCGTCAGTCTTACGCACAACGAAACTACTTCCAACCAATTTTATATTGCGGGAGCTGTTGGTATATTATTAGGGCTGTATGCTTTTACATTACCGCAATGTCCGCCGTTGTCCCGTAAAACCAGCACCAAATCATTTGTGGAAGCATTTGGTTTAAAGGCTTTTACATTATTTAAAACACCGAGGTCTGCGGTGTTTTTCATTTTTTCAATGCTACTGGGCGCCGCATTGCAGCTTACTAACGCCTACGGAACAAGTTTTCTGCACGGGTTTACCCAGCCACAATACCGGGGCTTGTTTGCGGTGAAATATCCGGCTGCTCTTATTTCAATATCCCAGGTATCCGAAACTTTATTCATATTGGCTATTCCTTTCTTCCTCAAAAGGTTTGGCATAAAAAACGTAATGATATTCAGCATGATTGCGTGGGTGTTGCGGTTTGGCCTTTTTGCATTTGGTGACCCTGCGGGGGGCCTTTGGATGCTGATTTTATCGTGTATCGTCTACGGCATGGCATTTGATTTCTTTAATATTTCCGGGTCGCTTTTTGTTGAAAGTCAAACTTCTCCCGAAATCAGGGGCAGTGCGCAGGGTGTGTTTATGATGATGGTAAACGGCGTTGGCGCCTGTTTGGGCAGCATCATCAGCGGGCTTGTTATCGATAAATTTTTCGTCTCATCCGATCATGTCAATAATTGGCATGGCATATGGCTTTCCTTTGCCGGTTATGCGCTCGTCATTGCCATTGTTTTCCCTTTTACATTCAGGCACAAACACGATACTGCATTGAAACATGCAATTGAAAAAGCATAGCACCTTAAACCGACCATGAAAAAGCATTACCGGCACGAAAATGATTGCTTAAACTGTGGCACCGAGCTCCAGGGCAAATACTGCCATGTTTGCGGCCAGGAGAACCTGGAGATAAAAGAGACGTTCGGCCACATGATGAACCATGCCATCAGCGACTACTTTCATTTCGACCACCAGTTTTTTCATACGCTGAAACCATTACTTTTCAAACCGGGCTACCTTACCAACGAATATATGGCCGGCCGGCGTGCACAGTACCTGCACCCGGTAAAGATGTACATATTCATCAGCCTGGTTTATTTTTTACTGGTATTTCAGCAGAAAACCAACGTGGTTCAAATCAACGAACCGCCAGGCTCACTCAAGGAGCTCGCAATAGCAGCCGGCCAAATCAATAAAACGCCGTACCTGTCGGCTGAAGGGAAAAAAAAGGCTGTAAACGAGCTTTATGCTGATGCCGGCTTTAAAATAAAAAATAACCAGTGGGTGAAAGACACATCAAGAGCGGCACGGCAAAGAGTTGAGCAAAACAAACATTTGGTAAATCCGACCACATCCGACACCACCTTCCAGGCATACCTGGCCAACCAGCAAAAACTCCCTGAAACCAAACGCGACGGTTGGTTTAAACGATATTGGAACGAGAAAGCATTTGCCATAAACACACACAAGATAAATATCATAGAGACTATTGAGGACAGCATTAAACACAATTTTCCGAAGTTGATGTTTTTGCTGCTGCCTTTATTCGCACTAATATTGATGCTGACCTTTTATCGGAACAAAAAATTTTATGTTGAGCACCTGATTTATGCATTCCACCTGCATTGTTTTATCTTTCTATTTTTATCTATCATCTTGCTCGCAGGGTTTGTTACCCCGGCCAGCTGGAAAATATTTGACGGCTTGCTCGTGTTTGCAGCCGCCATTGTTATCATCTGGTATGTTTATAAATCGCTGCGCGTGGTTTATCACCGAAGCTGGTGGCGCACCATTCTCAAAATGGTTGGGATGTATATCGTATATTTTTTCGTTTTTTTGATCTGCATTTCATTGCTGGTGTTCGTAACCATATTTACCGCTGCCTGACCAGGTTTTACTCCGTGCCCGTTACGCCGATGATCACCCCAAAATCCCCGTCACTTTGCAACCAGTTTTTATCTGGAATATAGGCGCGTGAAACAAAGCCGTCCAGGTAAAGCGCATTTTTGCAGCCCTTCGATTTAAAATAAGCAGCGAGGTCGTAGAAATTAACTGGCACTTTCGAGATGACGAAAATAACCCTGCCGTCCGGTAATACCCCTACCCCGTTCCGGATGTTGAGGTTGTCTGACCCCTGCTTAAACACCGGTCCCATTTGCCCATCGATCACCAGCATCGGCCCTGACTGCGTGGCATATTTTATTGTGCCCCTATTTTGAAAGCTTTTGGTATCGCAAATCGCAGGCACAGCATCTTTTGTAATATAAAACACACCGTTAGGTTTCAGGTAAAAATTCCCTTCGCCCGATGAAGTATCCAATGACGATTTAACGATGCCGGCCTCGATAAAAAGTCCTTTGGGTGAATGATCGGGGCCGTACATGCCGCCATTAATTGCGAATACTAACTTTCGGTGATTTTTCGCGAGCGAGGATCGCAGGTTCTCGATGGTGGAAAAATTTTTATCCCGCTCGTCTCTCCAGTACATAGCCACGTTTTGCGTCCTGCAATCTGCGACATAGCTGATAAAACGGTCGTCTTCCGCCTGATTTATCTTACCAAAAACAAATGTTGCAGCTAATAAAACAGCACATCCGGTTATTAAAAGAATTATAAGGCCACGTCTCATCCTGCGGTAAATTTATGGAATTTGGCCAAGGGCGACGTCTGCCTCAATAAAAAAGGCAAGACTAACCGAATAGCCTTGCCTAAATCATGTTAATGACTAGTTAAAATGCCGTCAAAGCTACGGTCGGTTTCCCTGTCGGGTCAAACGCGCCCGAGCCATATCCCTGCCAGTTGTTATAAGCTTCCGGTTCCCAATAAAAAACGCCCAGGCCGTTTCCGCCCGAAACTGATTTAACTTTGGTGATCAGGTCGCTTAAGAATGATTTACAGGTGCTGGCTGCCGACTCGCTCATGCCGGCTTCGCAGATCATCACCTGCTTGCCATAGCGCGAAACCATGTCGTTCATATTGGTTAAACATTGGCTGTCCAATGTCGACCAGTTGCTGGTTGTCGGGTACAGCGACATGCCGATCACATCCCAGCTGGCGCCATTAGCTTTCAGCCCGTCAAACAGCCACCTGAAAGTTGTATTGTCAAAACCGTTAGCCATGTGTACAATTACTTTACACGATGGGAACACCGCTTTAGTAGCATTGTAACCGCAGTTAACAAGCCACGCAAAGTTTTTCATGTTAACCGAAGCCCGGCCATCCTGCCACAGCATACCGTCGCTGGTTTCGTTCCCTACCTGCACCCAGGTTGGCGTAATACCATTTGACTTTAGTGTATTTAAAGTAGCCAGCGTGTAGTTGTAAGTAGAGTTCATCAGGTCGGTGAAACTTTCAGTTGCCCACGCGGCAGGTTTGGTTTGGTGACCCGGATCGGCCCAGGTATCGCTGTAGTGGAAGTCGATCATAATGCTCATTCCGGCATTTTTTGCGCGTACGGCCTTTGCGACCAGGTCGGATGTGTTGCACCAGCCGCCCGACGGGTTTACCCAGGCCCTTAACCTGATGGAGTTGATGCCCAGCCCTTTTAAGATAGTAAACAGATCCTGCTGCGTGCCGCTGCTGTTATAAAACTTAAGGCCGGAAGCCTCCATTTGGGTCAGCCAGCTTACATCCGAGCCGTTGGCAAATGAAGTGGAGGCCAGGGGGCTGGTAAGGTTTGAGCCGATCTTTACCTGGTTGTCAGGCTGTTGGTTACCTGCGTCCTTTTGACAGCCCAGGCCGAAGCACAACGCGATGGCTGTGCAGATTGCGATTCTACTTTTCATAATCATTGGTTTTGTTGGTTTATATATGGTTTATTGGTTACTCTTTTTAAGAATCAAAAAGCAAGATCCAGGAATCAGGATAGGAAGCGGGCTTCGTTAGTCGCCAGTTGCCGCCTCTCCCTACAATTTTCTTCCCTGCCTTTTTTTGATTCTTGGTTCTTGATTCCTAGCTCTCTTTTTTATTTATGTCATTTTTACATTTATTTTAACGGACAAAAAAATACCCGCTATTTGCGGGTACCCATTATAGCCTTTAGTTACCGAAAGCGTCAAGCGCTTCGGATGGCTGGCCCGATGGGGTAAATGCGCCGAGCGTGTACCCCTCCCAGTTATACGCTTCCGGTTCCCAATAAAATACGCCCTGGCCGTTGCCGTTAGCTACCGAATTTACTTTTGTGATCAGATCGCTCAAAAAACCTCTTGCCGTAGCCGGCGCATCCGCCTCCATGCCCACTTCAATCACCATGCAGGGTGTTCCGTAGCGCGACACCATGTTGTTTATATTTGCCAGGCATTGCGTATCATAAGTTTGCCAATTGCTTGTGGATGGATAAAGCGACATGCCAATAATATCCCATTGTGCGCCGTTTGCTTTTAACCCGTCAAACATATATTGAAACAGGCTATTATCATAACCATTTGAGATATGAACGATCACCTTTGTAGTGCTGCTTACTGATTTTACCGCTTTATAACCCTGCTCAACAAGGGCCGCAAAGTTGGCCATGTGGGTTGACGCACGCCCATCCTCCCAAAGGATGCCGTCATTTGTTTCGTTTCCAACCTGCACCCAATCCGGTGTAATGCCATGATTTTTCAAGGTATCCATCACGCCGGCGGTGTAATTGTACAGAGTGGATTTAAGTGTGGCAAAGTCAAGCGAAGCCCAGGCTGCCGGTTTAGTTTGATGCCCGGGATCGGCCCAAATGTCGCTATAGTGAAAATCTATCAGCAGCTTCAGACCGGCATTTTTTGCCCGGATAGCCTTTGCAAGCACATCGGCAGTGTTGCACCATCCATCCGACGGGTTAACCCAGGCGCGAAGCCGTACCGAATTAAAGCCGATGCTTTTGAGCAGCGCAAACAGGTCCATTTGGGAATTATTTTTATCATAAAATTTGTAGCCGGATGATTCCATCTGGGTAACCCAACTCACATCGGCGCCCTTTGCAAATGATGCGGATACAACCGGGGGCTTATACGGGGGGGGCTGCGTTTGCACAGGTGGCGGCGTACCCGATTTTGAACAGGCCGTAATAAACAAAAATGAAACAATCCCACATACCTGTAGCACTTTTTTCATAAGGAGCAATTTTTTTAAATAATTGATTAAGCCAACGGCCTGTACAAATATAAAAGAGAAAACGGAAAAATAAAATGTTAAGTTGACATTTTTTATTTGCGGGACTAAGGCCTCACTTTGTAACGACATAACCGACGATTACCGGGTCAAAATAAAACAAAATGTAGCTCCGCGAAGTTATTTATGAAAAACATAATAAACTAAAAAAAATCTGCCATGAGCACCAATTCAACCAAACCTGAAGAAAAGGGATTTTTCGAGAAGGTTAAAGAAACCATTGAAGAGCTTTGGGAAGGAACCAAAGACAAAGCCGAAGACATAAAAGATGCAGCCGAAGATAAATTTGACGACCTTAAGGACAAGGTAACCGCAAAAAAAGCGCCTGCAAAACGAAAGACGGCTACTACGGCACACAAGGTTATCACTAAAGCGAAAGGAGCGGCATCAAAAACAAAAGCCGCTGCAGCCGGCGTGAAAGCAAAAGCCGAAACTAAAGCCAAAGCGATTACCGCCAAAGCCAAAAAGGAGGTTGCCGACTTGAAAGTCAAAGCGGCCACTAAAGCAAAAACAACGGCTGCAACAACTAAAAAGACTGCTACAGCCAAAACAGGCGCCAAGGCAGCCGGCGCCGGCAAAAAGAAATTAGCTGCCGCTCACTAAGGATCAAGCGTTAACTTAAAGCGTAAGGGTATTTCTGTTCAATCGGGAATACCCTTATTATTGGGGGCAATGCCGCCGGAACGGAAGCAACAATTTTTGGCGGGCCCGCATGAAGTTCAAAATCGCCTAAAAGCGAAAACGGAAGCCTCTTCTTGCGATTCGACTTCCGTTTCCTGACCCTTTGCTCAGCCGTGGCCTTGCACAGGGCACCAAGTTTTGTGTAAATTAACCGACTGACCATTCTGTTGCCCTTGCGGGTAGCTGATTCTTTCAGTTCATTAGCGGTTATCGTTCCTTTCCGTAAAAATTCCCGATCCTCTCTAATCCTCGTTGTAGTTAGTCCTCAATTTCGGCGGCTTTCGCCGTTTCCGTTTCGGGTAACTCAGGTACTTCCGTGATCTTTAGCTCGCCCGGAGGTTCGCCCGATTCAGTTTCTGTGTCCTGTGAGATGTCAAAGTACGTCGTTCTTGATGATTCTAAGATAGTGCGCAGGGCTATCCGTGTCAAGCTTTTTTTTTATTTATTATTAACAGTTTTTGCACAATTTTATCCCCCTGATTTATGACGGTGGGATAGGTAATTACCAAATAAATCCCTCTATTTTCGCGGTTATCAACACGCAGGTTATTCACATATATGCACAAAAACAGCCTTTTTGGCGAGGGTAAAAATTCTTAAAAACACAATTTTTTAAAATTTTCTTAAAACAGGACACGTTTTTTTAGCAGTGTTTTCTCTCTTTTTCCCCTTTTTTTTCCTGCACACTTTCTAAAAAAATTTAAAAACTTGTTATTGCAGCAGATTTATTCTAAATATGTGCAGCAATCACTAACCAGCCATTAAAACCAATCTATGAAACGCAGCTATTACATTGTGGCATTGATCATGCTCACGTTTTTCGTTATTTCGTTTTTGACGAATATCATCGGACCCTTAAGTCCTGAATTTATTAAAGATTTTAAATTAAGTACCGGGTTAGCCGGCGTGTTGCCTTTTGCATTTTTTATTGCTTATGGTGTTATGTCCATTCCATCCGGCATGCTGGTTCAGCGATATAATGAAAAGACCATCATGACGGTCGCATTCGTGGTTGCTTTTTTAGGGTCGCTGTTGCTGGCGGTTTACCCCAGTTACCTTACCGCTTTACTGTCGCTCTTTTTAATCGGTTGTGGTATGGCCATGCTGCAAGTGGTGATCAACCCGCTTTTAAGGACGGCGGGGGGCGAAGAAAATTATGCCTTTACATCCGTCCTGGCGCAATTGATCTTCGGAGGCGCGTCCTTTCTTAGTCCGTTAGTATACTCCTACATGGTTGCGCGATTGGCAGATAGCCATACTTCGGGTATCGCTTCCGTATTGAAGCCACTCGTTCCGGGGAATATGCCGTGGATATCCCTTTACTGGCTCTTCACGGTGATCTGTATTTTTATGTTTGTGGTGCTCATCGTTTCCAAATTTCCGAAAGTTGAACTGCAAAGTGACGAAAAAGCGGGTCCTTGGAGCAGCTATAGAAGACTATTCAGCAAAAGGGTGGTGATCCTGTATTTCATTGCGCTGTTTTGTTATGTCGGCACCGAGCAGGGCGTCTCGTACTGGATGTCCGAGTTCCTTTCCCGTTATCACCATTACGATCCGAAAACTACCGGTGCCGATGCTGTGGCTTATTTTTGGGGTTTGATGACGGCCGGGGGCGTACTGGGCTTGCTGCTGTTAAAAGTAATGGACAGCCGAAAACTGCTCGTTTTGTTCAGTGTCCCGGCGATTATATGTCTTTCGGGCGGATTGTTTGGAAGTGCGCAGGTTTCATTGTATGCATTCCCAATAGTCGGGTTCTTCATGTCGGTAATGTACCCTATTATATTCTCGCTCGCGCTTAGTTCGGTAGACGAAGACCATGGCTCATTTGCGGGGATACTGGTAACTGGCATCATTGGCGGCGCCGGCGTCCAGTTGCTGATCGGCTTTTTAGGCGACTTTATTGGCCTAAGGGCAGGCATGATGTTTTTGTACATCACCTTCGGCTATATGCTCAGCATCGGTTTCTGGGCCAAACCGCTGATCACCAACAAAACTATTTTCGATACTAAAGATAAAGTGTAATAATGAACGGGGAAAGCATAATAGGTATTGACCTCGGCGCCACCAATATCCGCGGCGCTGTAGTAAGCAATGAACACGTTTCGGAGATCGTTTCCCGGCGTATCCATGTTAAAGGCACCGAGGAACAGGTTTTGGAAGACGTTTACTGGCTGATTGACCACCTCATCAGCAAAGATGTTAAAGCGATAGGTATCGGCGTGCCCAGTGTGGTTGATGTGGAAAAAGGGATTGTTTATGACGTGATCCATATCCCATCCTGGAAAGAAGTGCACCTGAAGGAAATACTGGAAAGCCGATATCATATTCCTGTTTTTGTAAATAACGACGCGAATTGCTTTGCCCTGGGTGAGCATTACTTTGGAAAAGGAAAGGGCATAGCCGATATGGTCGGGCTAACCATAGGTACCGGCCTTGGCGCAGGCATCATCGTCAACAATCACTTATACGCCGGTAAAAACTGCGGCGCAGGCGAATTTGGAATGGTTGATTACCTGGACCAAAATTATGAATACTACGCCAGCGGCTCGTTTTTCAGCAATGTCTACGGGCTTAACGGCGAGGACGTGTTTAAAAAGGCAAAGGCCGGCGATGAGGCCTCCATAAAGCTTTACCACGAATTGGGCGCCCACATGGGCAATGCCATAAAAATGATTATGTACACGTACGATACCGGCCTGATCATTTTGGGGGGATCGGTACAAATGGCTTTCAACCTGTTTGAAAAGCCGATGTGGGAAAGGATAAAAACATTTGGCTTTCCGAAAAGTATTGAACAATTACAGATCAAAACATCCGAATTGGCCAATAGCGGGATTTTGGGAGCTGCGGCGCTGTATTATGATTCGGAATGATTTGAAGATGTGGCGATTTGAAAATTTGAAAATCATCTCCAAATCAGCACTTTTTCAAATCTTCAAATCAAGAGGAATAATTCGGCGCTTCCTTCGTAATGGTAATATCGTGCGGGTGGCTTTCGCGCATACCTGCTGCCGTGATGCGTACAAACCGGGCTTTTTTCAAGTCCTCGATATTGGCCGCACCACAATAATGCATACCGGCGCGCAGCCCGCCGATATACTGGTAGATCACCTCGGCAAGCGTACCTTTATACGGCACCCGGCCCACGATCCCCTCGGGCACCAGTTTGGTTACCACATCGGTCTCATCCTGGAAATAACGGTCTTTCGAGCCTTTATCCATCGCTTCTACCGACCCCATACCGCGGTACGATTTAAATTTACGTCCTTCGTACAATATCGTCTCGCCGGGCGACTCTTCCACACCTGCAAACAGTGAACCTGCCATGATGGAACTGGCGCCTGCGCCTAAAGCCTTTACAATATCGCCTGTTTGTTTGATGCCGCCATCCGCAATAACCGGTATGCCGCGGCTTTCCAATGCCTTGGCACACTCGTATACCGCGAACAATTGCGGTACACCCACACCAGCCACAATGCGCGTGGTACAAATGGAACCGGGGCCTATGCCCACCTTAACTCCATCGGCACCGGCGTCAGCCAATGCAAGGGCACCATCTGCTGTCGCGACATTTCCGGCGATGATCTGTAAATCCGGGTACATCGCTTTAACCCGTTTTACCATATCGATCACCCCTTTTGAGTGCCCGTGGGCGGTATCAACAGTTATCACGTCGACGCCGGCAGCTACCAGGGCCTTTACCCTTTCAAAATTCTCGGGGGCAACGCCCACAGCTGCACCCACCCGTAAACGACCATATTCGTCTTTGCAGGCACTTGGAAAGTTTTTAAACTTCTGGATATCTTTAAAGGTGATCAGCCCACGCAAAGTGCCGTTTTTATCAACTACGGGCAGCTTCTCTATTTTATGGTTTTGTAATATTTCTTCGGCTTGTATAAGTGTGGTCCCCTCGGGGGCTGTAACAAGGTTGGCGCTGGTCATCACTTCTTTCACCGGGCGGTTCATTTCTTTTTGAAAGCGCAGATCGCGGTTAGTTATAATGCCTTTCAATTCGCCGTTGCCATTGATGATCGGGATGCCCCCTATCCGGTACTCGCGCATGATCTTTACCGCATCAGCGACTTCTGCCGATTCGTGCAGCGTAACAGGGTCCTGTATCATGCCGCTTTCTGAGCGCTTTACCTTGCGCACCTCGTCAGCCTGGGCCTGTACCGACATGTTTTTGTGCAGAATACCGATACCTCCCGCCTGCGCAATGGCAATAGCCAAAGCCGACTCGGTAACCGTATCCATCGCAGCCGAAAGAATAGGAATATTCAGCCTGATCTTTTTGGTTAAAAAAGTTCCGGTGTCAACATCGCGCGGTAAAACTTCTGAGTAAGCAGGGATGAGTAGAACGTCGTCGTAAGTAAGGCCTTCGGCGACAAATTTGGCAGGGTCGAGCTCCATAGCAAATAATTGTTATTTGCCGGACAAAGGTAATTAAATATTTGGGATTTCGGAATTTGGATTTCGGATTTGGTGTCTAATTTGAAAATAAGACAATTTGATGATTCGGAGTAATTAGATATCTTAGTAATGTCCGCGCAGCGAAAAGATAGTTATCGTTTTTACACCATCAGTTTCACTAACCTCATAAACAAGGCGATGTTCTCCATTTATTCTTCTTGACCACGCACCGGACAATTGATACTTCAGTAGCTCCGGCTTACCTATACCTTCGAAGGGAGTTTTCTTTATCGAATCAACAAGGGATTTAATTTTATTTTGAATTGCTTTATTGCCCGACTTTTTCTAATGACCTATATCTTCTAAAGCCCTGGGGGCATAGATCACTTCCATAAATCTTCAGTGGAAATTTTCACTCCTTTTCCATTCTTTATGTCCTCGCGACCTTGCAGTATCTTCTCAACAAAATCGGGGTTATACGGTCCTTTTTCAGCTTTAAAATCGATCTTCATCGGCTTGATAAAAGCCTTTAGCGCAGTCAACTGCTCTTTCGTTTTCGGTTGCACAATTAGCGTTTCCATAAAGTAAAATTACACAATATTTTTTCGGAATAAATGCTCTGATCACATTTTATCATCACCACATGCTTGTTTGGTTAGTATCCCGGATTTTGCACCACAACCCCATGCGTGGCGTCAATTTCATGTTGCGGAATTGGATAACAGGAGTTGCTTGCCGGAACACCCAGGATGCTATTTACCTGTCCTGTACGCGCAAGGTCAAAATAACGGTGGCCTTCGAAATTAAATTCGGAGCGGTTTTCATCGGCAACTGCCTGGGCATAGGTAGCGTTATCAGGAACATCCGAAGGGTTTAGTGGTGCCATGCCGCGGTTTACGCGCACCAGGTTTAAATCGGCCAGGCCGGCTGTACGCCCCAGCGCCTCGGCCCTTATCAGATACATCTCAGCGAGGCGGATCACATAGGCAGAATTATCTTTTTGGGTGATATCGCTGGCATATTTTAGCGTGCGCACATCGGGCTGAAAGTTTACGCTGCCTGTATCCAGCAGGTTGATGCGCAGATCGCCGGCCCTGCCTGCAATAAAATTTTTAAGGTCTTCCGATCCGATAAACAGCACCTCCGTTGCATCGGCACCCGGTCTGGCGTAGGTGGTGGCGTTGTAAAAACTTGGGTTCTGCTGGTTAAAAGGCAGTTCCAGTATCGACTCCTTGCCCAGTTTGGTAGTGTAAATGGATGGAAAACTTGTATTATCCGCCAAAGCAAAGGCGCCATCGTTGATGACCAGGCCGGCATATTTTGCAGCGTTGGTGTAATCTTTCTGATACAAATACACCCTGGCCAGCAATGCATTTATGATGGCTGGGTTTATATAATTGGCATTGCGTGCTGTTTGTCCGGCCAAAAGTGTGGCGGCATTGGTAAGGTCCGCAAGTATGGCGGAATAGCTTGCTGCAACGCTACTGCGCGGCACCACATCCCCGGCTGATTGAACCGATAACACGACTGGTATACCATACGGCGAAGTGGTGTCCCAATGATACCCAAACGCACGCAGCACATCAAAGTGTACCAGCGCGCGGATAGCAAGCGCCTGGCCCTTTACACTTTTAATTTGCTGCTGCGTGATGTGCGGCACCGAACTCACATTGGCAATAATGGCATTTGCATTGGCTATGGAATAATACATTGCAATGTACATATCCTGCAAATAGGCGTTGGTAGTTGTTACGCTGTAGTAGCCAAATTCGTTTAGCGAGGTATTATTATATCCGCCTGCCACGCCGTTATCGCTATTCAGGTCGGCGAACATGGGGTAAAAGGCGCCATAGTAGTTCTCAGATTCCAAAGTGCTGTAAAGGCCTGTGAGCGCTTCATTCAGGCTGGTGGTATCCTTAAACATATTTGAGGCCGGCACGCTCGTGGGCGAAACCTGGCTTAGCTTGGTACAGCCGGACAAGCTGATCATCACTGCGATGATCAACCCGATCACGAAAACAATATTTTTTATATATCTGTACATTTGTCTTCCTTAAAATTTAACACTCGCCCCTATCGTCACTGTCCGCGCCTGCGGGTATGCTGCAAAATCGATCCCCTGTGTAGCATCGTCCGCGCCGCCGTTTGAACTCACCTCAGGATCAAAACCAGTGTATTTGGTTATGGTCAGCAGGTTTTCAACCTGTGCATATATGCGAATACTGCTGTAATATTTCGATTTTGGCAGCGTATAGCCAATTGCAAAAGTGCGCACCTTTAAAAATGAGCCGTCCTCCAAAAACTCATTGGAGTTGGGGAAATAGTTTTGAAGCAGGTACGATGGCCGCGGGATGTTAGTGATCTGCCCGGAATGGCTCCATGCATTTAGCACAGCTACATCGTTGTTGGCATATACCTGCGGCAAATAAGCCGAGGCCGGCGTGGACGCGCCGCTCCAGCCCAGGCTCTCGTAGGTAGTTTTGATCAGGTTGTATACTTTATTACCATAGCTGAATTGCGTAGCAACAACCATATCAAACTGTTGCATCCGGAAGGTATTGGTAAAGCCACCAAAAAACTTTGGCCGCGGGCTGCCAATGATACGCACGTCGCGCGAAAAATTTACCTGATCGGCGCGCTCCTGGCTGCCATCGGCGGCGTAATATTCGGCATCGCCGTTGGCCGGGTTAACCCCGGCGAAAGGCACACCGATAAATGTCCCTAACGCCTGCCCTACTTTCAAAATATTGGTGGGCGGCTGATCGGTATACGAGCTGAGCAATTGGTTATCAACCGCAAGCGCTTTAATTTTATTACTCAGAAAGGAAATGTTGAACGCACTCGTCCAGCTAAAATCAGTTGTCCTGATATTATTGGTGTTGATTTGGAACTCCCAGCCTTTGTCTTCAATTTTTCCCGAATTGGTGGTGATATAGGCAAACCCTGTGGTCCCGGCAACCGGCAGCTGCCCCAAAAGCCGCGACCGCTCCGATACAAAGTATTCTATCGATCCGTTGATAAAATGTTTAAACAGGTCGAAATCGACCCCTGTATTAAATGTTGAATTTTGCTGCCAGCTTAACGCCGGTGCGGAAAGATTGGATAAAGTAAGCCCCGGATTGCCATTATATTTGGCAGGCCCCCAATACACCTGGTTTTGGTAGTCGGGGATTTCCTGGTCGCCGGTTATGCCATAGCTCACCCGCAGCTTCAACTCATTTATAAAGGAACTTTCGTTTAAGAATTTTTCATTGCTGATGTTCCAGCCCGCCGAAGCGGAAGGGAAATATCCCCAGCGGCCGGTAGACGGGAAACGCGACGAACCATCGGCCCTTATCGTTGCGGTAAGCAGGTAGCGGTTATCGTACGCATAGTTAGCCCGGGCTATGCCTGATTGCAAAACCGAATAAACCAGCGGGTAAAGGATGATGGGCTTTGAAACGAATGACGCATCCGCCATATTCTGCACATTGCCCGTCTGCGGAAAACCAGTGCCCTGCAATGCAGACAACTGCCTTTTGATCTGCTGCTGTGTAAATCCGGCTACCACCGTAAGCCTGTTTTTTCCGGATTGCTTATCGTAAGTAAAAATATTCTCGTTCAGCCAGGTGAGGCTGGTGGAATTGCCCGTCAGTAATTTACCGTTCACCGTTTCGGCGTCTACCGTTAATGCCGAAAAGTATTGCGAGTCGTTCACGTCGCTAAAATCCAGCGACCAGGTGGAGCGAAACTTCAGGGCCGATGTGATCTTATATTCCCCATAAACCGATCCCACAAAGCGGTCGGTATACGTGTGGGCATTGATCTGTTGGGCCGATTTAACCGGGTTATCCGAAAGCCATGCGGCCTGGTAATTGGTAAAGTCGGAATATACACCCGGGGACTCGTAAACCGGCATTAACGGCGATGCCCCTATTGCATTGGTGATGATGCCGGTGTAGGTGTTATCATTAAAACTACGCTTATTGTCGGAGTAAGAAGCCGAAATATTGGCGCCAAAAGATAAATGATCTGTCGCCTGGTTCTCGATATTGCTGCGGATGTTGTACCTGCGGTAATAATTATTGATAATGATACCGTCCTGGTCGAAATAGCTTCCGCCTACGTAAAATTTAGTTTTGTCAGTACCTCCGCTGGCTGAAAGCTCATAGCTGGAAATGGGCGCCGTCCGGAAGATCTCTCCGAGCCAGTCGGTATTGATGTGACTGGACAGATCGTAATACGGCGCTACCGGGTTTTTCACAGGGTTGCCGTTGCCATCCACAATCCCCACTTCCTGCAACACCGAAAGCGGGCCATAACGTGATGTGTCGGCGCCGGCTGCCTTGCTTTCCTGCTTGTAGATATTTATATCATTGGCAATTGCCTCATTGGTAAGATTATAAAATTGCCTCGAGCTTAAAAATTGTATGTTTTTTTCAACCAACTGCACCCCGGTATAATAATTGAAGGTTACGGATGTCTTTCCCGCCTTGCCGTGCTTCGTGGTGATCAATATTACACCATTGGCAGCGCGGGAGCCATAGATCGCGGCAGCAGAAGCGTCTTTCAATATCTCGATGGACTCAATATCGTCCGGGTTGATGTCGGATATCGAGCTGATGTTCTGCCCATCGCCGACAGACGCACCTGACAGGTCGTAAGAGGTGCTAAGCGAAGAGTTACTTTCGCTGAGCATCGGAACACCGTCGACAACATATAAAGGGTTTTTAGCGCCGCGTATGCTCACCAGCAGCCCGGCCCCCGGTGTTCCGGATGGCTGGGTAACGTTAATACCCGATAGCTTACCCTCAATGCTCACCGCCAGGTTAGATACGGGCTGGTCCCTGAAATCCTTATTTTTTATAGAGGAAATGGCGCCGGTGATATCGCTTTTTTTCTGCGTGCCATAGCCGACCACAACCACCTCTTTCAGTTCGGATTTTAGTTCATCCAAAGTGATGGTGATAGCGGTTTGCCCGATGATGTGCACCGTCTTTTTTTCGAAGCCGATGTAGCTGAGCTCCAGAATAGTTTCCGGCGCGTGCAGAGAAAGACTGAATTCACCGTTCAGGCCCGTTACGGCGCCGGTGTTTTCGCCTTTAATTTTAACAGACACGCCCTGCAGCGGCCTTCCTAGCGTATCACGAACGAAACCTTTTAACAGGTGGTTTTGGGCAAAAGATAAGCGCGGGAAAAAACAGGTTGCTGCTATGATAGCTAATACCGACAGTAAGCGTAACAGTTTCCCCATCAAATTAATTAAGGTTAATGTTTTTACAGGGTTAATAATACAAATTTTTTGAATTAAATAATTGAAAATTAAAATTTTATAGAAGAATAAGCCCGGATTTTATTAAACAGGTTCCAGGCGGGCAGGCTCGTCGGAGGTTACCCCTACCGGCAGCGTAAACGAAAATTGCGTGCCGTGTCCCTCGCGTGAGGTCACCCATATTTTACCGCCGCTTTTTTCGACCAGATCCTTACAAAACATCATTCCCATACCGGTGCCCGACTCGTTCCTGGTACCAGTGCTGCTGTTTACTTTTCCGTTGAAAAGCTCGTTGACTTTTTGCTCAGACATACCGATCCCTGTGTCGGTTACCGAGATCACATAGTATTCTTCATTGTAATACAGGTCGCTGTGCAGCCTTGCCGATATTTCAATTTTGTCGCCTTTCATCGAAAATTTGAGTGCGTTCGTGATCAGGTTGCGCACCACTATCCTAACGGAGTCAGGATCAGCAAACGGCGATATCGTTTCAGGCACATTATCCACCAGCGTTATCCCTTTTGAAACTGCCTGCTCGCCAAGGTTTTGCTCCTCTTTCAAAACGATATCCTTCAACCGGAATACTTTGGCCGACTTGCCAAAATTCTCCACCTGGCTGTTGATCCAAAAAAGCAGCGTATCAAGGAAATCAGAGGTATGCTCCAGTTTCTTTAATACTGACGGCACCATCTCCAACACCTCTTCTATCGATACCGTATCATCCTGGAGCAGGTCAAATACGCCGCGAAGGGTGCTCAGGGGCGCCCGCAGGTCATGCGCTAAAACCGATATCAGCCTGTCCTTAAGGATATTTGAATCATTCAGCTTTTGTGTTTGTTCTTTAAGGCTGCGCTTTTGTTGGGTAATCTCGTTGTTCTTTTCGCCCAACACCACAATGGTTTTTTGCTGCCTGCGCTTTTGAAAATAATAGAAGACAGAAATGATGACCATCAGCACAACTACAGCCGCGAACGTGGCATTTATTTTTTGCTGTTTAATTTGTTGGGCGTATAAAGCTTCCTTTGCCTGCTGCCTGATGGCCTGCTGTTGCTGCTTTTCGGTAAAATTCAAGGTTAAATTGTACGATGTGAGCTTTTGCATCCCCTCGTTAACCTTTAAACTATCCTTTAAGCTGTTATACGCCAGCGAATACTTAAACGCCTCCTCAAATTTTCCCATTCCTGCAAAACATTTATAAAGCTCCATCGCGGCATTGGCCTTAAACCAAACGTTTCCAAGCGTAGCCGCCAGTTGCTGGCCTTCCATGGCATATTTACAAGCGTTTTTATAATCTTTTTGCAGGTTAAAAAATGTGGCGTAGCTGATCAATGCGAAGGCCTCATTATAAGCCATCTTAGTTTTTCGGGCTACAACCAGCGCGGTATTAAAATTATTAACCGCCAAAACCGTGTTATTTTTAAAGGCGTAACAAAGCCCAAGGTCGGCGCTTACGTAGCTAATGCCGTCCTTATCGTCCTGTTTTTTTGCAATTATTAATGACTTGTTAAGGTAAATGATCGCCTCATCATATGATTTTTGAGCCAGCAGCACTTCCCCGATGTTTTCGCTCGCGGTCCCTATTTCATACACGTCCCTTGCTTCCTGAGCTTCGGCAAGCGCTTTTTTATAGTATTCAAGCGCCCTGGGATAGGCTTTCATATTTTGAAGCACATCGCCAATATTATTATAAATGTCAGCTATTTCCACTTTATTATCGCCTTTAAGATCGATAAACAAAGCTTTGTAATAAAAATCCAGGGCTGTAGAAAGCCGTCCCTCGCCAAAATAAACCATACCGGTATTTTTATAGCAAGTGGCGATGCCTGCCCTGTTCCTTATTTCCCGGTTTACGTTCAGCGCTAAATCAAGGTATTTCAGGGCTTGAGGGTATTTAGCCTGCTGGCTCAGCATTTTCCCATACAATCCATAGCATTCGCCGAGGCCTTTTTTATCGCCGATCTTTTTGTATATCCATATCGCTTCGTTAAAATCCTTTTGGGCGCCATCATAATTTCCTTTAAAAAAATCCGCATGGCCTACCTGCTGCAGGCCGTTAGCTAAGCCCGGCATATAGCTGATCTGGCGGGAAAGGTCAACGGCGACGGAAGCAAAGTAATTGGTACTGTCGGGGTTCGATTCAAAATATTTCCGCGCAAGTTCATTCAGGCGGTTAATATTAGAAGTATCCGTGCGGGGATCGCCCGTTAGCGAATAACTGATCAAAGGTTTCAAACTGTCAATATGCCCCCTGGTTAATGAGTCGAACCCGGCACGGGAAACTAACAATATTAAAAACGTTAAAAACACCCTCATTCCTCGTCGGTTAAATTAATTGGTACAACAATGTTGCAACACTTAAACGGCGAAGGCATATTATTTTGTTACGAAAAATACATATTTAACGGGCGGAAAATATTGCTATAAGCGGGAAGCAATATATTGCGGCATACAAAATTTTATGCAGCCGGGAACATCCAATGATTAAATTTATTAACCGAAATGAAATCACGGTAAAAGCCGCAGTTTATTTATATTACAACGCTAATTGGAGCACAAACAGGCTTTTGGTGATGATTTCGGCGTTTTTTTTTGCGCGCGGCTTTTCTTTGCCGGTGTTTTACCCGGCACTGATATATAGATATACTATTTTTGCTAATATTTTCCTACTATAATCTTATAGAAGGTATCAAAATTAAGATACTCACCCGCCAGTTTTTTCAGCGTTTCAGCGGATACGCTTTTAACCGTTTGTACATACCGGTCGTAATAGTCGTAATCCAGCCCTGAGAAATAGAGATTTTTAAACTTATCGGCATGCGAGAATACGTTTTCCAGGCTGCCCAGCAGTGATCCCATCATAAAATTTCGCACAAGGGATAATTCGTCCGCCGGGATAAGTTCGTCCTGAAGCAAACGGATCTCTTTTTCTATTTCGCCAATGGCGGCTTTACACACATCGGCGCCCACCTCGGTTGCGATAAATATTGCACCGCCATGTTTTAATGACGATATGCCCGAACCAATGCCATAAGTATAACCCTTGTCCTCGCGGATATTGGCCATCAATCTCGACCCGAAATAGCCGCCCAAAACTGTGTTTAACACCTGCAGGGCCGGAAAATCAGGATGTGTACGGTTAATTGCCGGGATACCCATCCGGATGGCCGATTGCAGCGCATCGGGCTTCTCATTCAAATAAAAATGTTCGGCCGCAGGCGCCAATACGGGCTGACTTGTATCGACCGGCAAATTGTCACCCACCCAGGCTGCGTCGAATAAGTCGCCGACCAAATTAAGGGTGCCGGCGTCAATTTTTCCTGCAATAATCATGGTACAGTTGGCCGGCTGGTACATTTGCGCAAAATGTTGCAGCAATTCTTCCCGGCGCAGCGCGTCATAAGTGCCGGCATCGGCATTTAAACCATAAATGGTATTGCCGTACACCGCTTTGTTAAACAACCTGCGGGCAACCACATCATTTTTTTGCAGGCTCACCTGTAGTTTTTGCTTTTGGTTGCGGATAAAGGTTTCCAGCTCGTTTTGCGGGAAAACCGAGTTGGTAAGGATGTCTTTTATAACAGGCAGCGTGTGCTGCAGGTGTTTGTTCAAGCTGAAAAGCGTGACCGAGGAGTTATCAAAGCCATATTCAACCTGTAAAAAAGCGCCGTAAAAATCTATCCGGTCCGCAATTTGCGACGCGGACAGCGTTTTGGTGCCTTCGGTAAGCATGGTATTAACCGCCATATTGAGGAGCGGCTTTGCCGGGTTAAACCGCAGGTTACCAAATATCCACTCGATGCGCACCAGTTCCTGGTCGCCGGAGTTAAAGCAAAATACGTTACAACCGTTCGCCAGCTTTTGATGCTGCGGGTGTATTAAATTGATATTTTCTATCTCCCTGAATTCAGGGGCTGTTTTTCTGTCTATGGTCATTGGTCAGTAGTCATTGGTTAGTAGTCATTGGTTAGTAGTTAGTAGTCATTGGTCATTAGTTATTCAATGTCGTTTATTTAAGGAATTAGTATTTATGCTTGGCATTGCGTTCGCCTCACCCCAAACCCCTCTCCAAGGGAGAGGGGCTTAAAAATGGCAGTTTTCTGCTGTGCATCGAAGTCCTTCTCCTTTGGAGAAGGATTTAGGATGAGGCGAAAATGCTCAGTAGGACGCTTAAGTAAACGACATTGATTAGGCATTAGTCATTGGCTGCAGTTATCAAATTAACCGCTTTGCACAAATGACTAATGACCAATGATTATTCAGCCAAATAAATTAGCGTCGATGAATTATCCCTCCGGAATAGCTGGTTCGCTAAGTCCCTGATCTCTTCTGCTGTCACCGCCAGGTATTTTTCTGTTTCGTGGTTCAGCAACTCCGCGTTGCCATAAAGCTCAAACTGTGCCAGGTTCATCGCTTTATCCAACAGGGCCATTTCAGAGAAGATCATGGTCGACTCCACCTTGTTTTGCACTTTGGTAAGCTCATCGGCCGGCACAAGCTCAGTTTTTAAGCGTTCCAGCTCTTCCCAGATAGCAGCCTCTGCCATTTCAATCGTCACATTTTCAAGGGGCTTGCCTTCAAAAGCGAAAATGCCTTTGTCGATGCTGCCCGTCATATAGGCATGTACCTCGCTGAACAGTTGTTTTTCTTTTACCAAATTGCGGTACAGCCGCGAGGAATGTCCGCGCGAAAGAATATCGGAGAGCAATTCCGCGGTATAATAGGCCGGATCGAGCCTCGCTCCCATCTGGAATGCGATATAAACATCATCCAGCGGCACTTTCGCGGTGACTGTTTGGCGGCGTTCCTCGTGCTGCTCAGGCTCCTCCGGCAGGTTGCGGTGGTATTTTTCCCCGGCAGGTATCGGGCCGAACCATTTTTCGGCCAGCAGCTTAACATCCTCCGTTTTAACATCGCCGCCAACTACCATAATGGCGTTTTGCGGGTTATAGTGTTTTTTAAAAAAGGCTTTTACGTCCTCAATTTTGGCATCCTCGATGTGTTTGATCTCCTTGCCGATGGTAGCCCATTGGTAGGGATGTTTTTTGTAGATCATCGGGCGCAGCTTCAGCCAAACATCGCCATAGGGTTGGTTAAGATAGCGCTGTTTAAACTCTTCGATCACTACATTGCGCTGCACATCCAGGCTTTTTTTGCTGAAAGCGAGGTTCAGCATGCGGTCGCTCTCCAGCCAAAAGGCCGTCTCGATATTTGCCGAGGGCAGCGTGATGTAATAATTGGTGACATCGTTGCTGGTAAAGGCGTTGTTTTCGCCGCCTACCCGCTGCAAAGGCTCGTCATAAGCGGGGATATTTACCGAACCGCCAAACATCAGGTGCTCAAATAAATGCGCAAAGCCGGTTTGGTTGGGGTCTTCATCACGGGCGCCCACATCATACAGAATGTTGAGCACCGCCATCGGGGTAGTATCGTCTTCATGAACAAGCACCTTGAGGCCATTGTTCAATGTAAAACGGTTAAATTTAACCATGTATCATTTTCTCTTGTTAAACGGACAGCAAATGTAGAATTTTTGGCGATGTGTTGAAAGGTTGGAATGTTGAAAGGTTGGAATGTTTTGGGGGGATGATTTGAGATGGCCTTTTTTACCGCAGAGGGCCGATGATTTTCGCAAAGGTTGTAAAGCTGTTCGCTGGAATTGACAAGTTTGAAATGCAGCAGCCGTCTTGGCGGAAATTGGTTATCGAGGCACCCGTTGTATGCTGCACTTTAGTAACTTCGAGCCTTTATCCTTTCCGCCTAATCCTTTTACCTTTATCCTTTCGCCTTTCTCCTCAAAAAATGATCTCGCACGACGACCTTTTAAAGCAAATAGCAGGTTCTATCGGCAAACGCAGAGTGCTGGAATTGACCCGCATCCTGAAGGAACAGCAATTTGCCGTATGCGACCTGGTGGATATAACCTTTCATACCGACAGGGCCATTGCCTTTCATGCAGCCTGGATACTGGAGAACCTGTTTCTGCAAAACCAGGAAAAATGTGTGGATGACCTGGAATACCTGCTATCGCGCATAAAGGAGGTAATACACGAGAGCTGCCAACGGCACTACGCCAAAATCGCGATGCATGTTACCGAAAAAAACGCACCGGCGGTGATCCGCGAAAAGGTGCAGTTGCTGGATATGGAACCGGTTGTTGAGCAATGTTTCGACTGGATGATAGACCCAAAAGTAAAAATAGCGGTTAAATGCTTTGCCGCCGAAGCCATCTTTAACCTCCGCGACCGCTATCCCTGGGTAAAAGAAGAACTGGCGAACCAATTACTTTTTTTAATGCGCAATGGCACGGCTGCGATCCAGTCGAGGGGGAAGCGGTTACTGGGTTTGCTTTGAGGAAGTAGCAGTGGCAGTAGCAGTGGCAGTTTAAGGTATTCTATATCCTTAATAAAACTGCTACTGCTACTTAAGACTGCTACTATTTTCCAGGACTGCTACTCTATTAAGAAGACGGCCTATCCTCCGGGTGCAAATTGCCGCTAACCTGGTAATGGTGCAGTTTAGCACCGATGGCCGATGAACTGTCATTAGCGTAGGTACCGAAAGCATTGATCAATACTCCTTTCAAATTATATTTATCGGAGTGTACGGCATATACGATGGACATATCCGATGGGTTGCTGGCGCCTTCAAAGCGGTAAAACTCGTCGATCTCGAAATCGTCGGCGGTCATTTGTATTTTCTTTTCCTTGTCGTCAACCGTATCGCCCTCAAGGCTCAGGTTTTCAGTATATCCCCTTTTCATCAGGTCGTTAGTGGCTTCCACTAAATTATTGTATGTTCTCATGGTGATCTTTGTTTTATGGTGATGTTTGGTTAAGTGAAATGTTAAAGGGATAACCACAAAACAACAGGGTTGTTTTATCCGCTTCTGCGTAAATCTAAAAAAGATTTTGCTTTTTTTAACGACCCGGCCCATCGAATAGTTATGCCTCAAACTGTTATGATGACGCCTAAATGCTGCCATTTAACAACCTCTCCTTTAACAAAAGGCTAAATTCATTTATCCCCTAAATTTTGGGTACTTTTGCCCGATCAGTCTTTCTATGTCAAAAAACAAAAAACACGCCTCCATCGACCAGCTATTCACCAAAATGGTGCTGGATATATTCGAACAAAACGGCAATACGCCGCTCAACTGCAAGCAGGTTTCGGCCAAATTAAATATCCACGATGCTGAAGCACGCGATATTATATTCAGTATCCTTAAAAACGAGGCAAAAAAAGGGACTTTAAAGGAGATATCTCCCGGTAAATTCCAGGTGCTGGTGTTAAAAACCTTTATCGAGGGCATAGTGGATATGACCAACGATGGCTCGGCCTTTATCGTTACGGAAGATGAGTTTGAGAACGACATTTATGTCGCCCCGCGAAAGTTGCGCAATGCGCTGAACGGCGACCGCGTAAAAGTTTACGTATACGCTAAAAGCCGCGGAAAAAATAAGGAAGGTGAGGTAATAGAGATATTGCAGCGTGCCAAAATGGAGTTTACGGGCATTGTGAAGCTGTCGGACCGGTTTGCATTTTTTGTACCGGACGACCGCAAGATGATGCACGATATATTTATCCCGCTAAATGAGATAAACGGCGCCAAAAACGGCATTAAAGCCATTGCTGAAATAACAGACTGGCCGGCTGATGCGAAAAACCCGATCGGCCGTATCAAACATGTTTTAGGTGCGCAGGGCGAGAATGATACGGAGATGAACGCCATTCTGGCGGAGTACGGTTTCCCGTTATCATTTCCGGCTGAAGTTGAGCATGAGGCGGAGACGATCCCGGATATGATCAGCAACGAGGAAATAGCCCGGCGAAGGGATTTCAGGGCGGTTACCACTTTTACCATCGACCCGTTTGACGCCAAGGATTTTGATGATGCATTGTCCTTCAAAAAGCTGGAAAACGGTAATTATGAAGTGGGCGTGCATATTGCCGACGTGGCGCATTACATTAAGCCCGACTCGGCGCTGGATAAAGAGGCGGAGGACAGGGGTACATCAGTTTATTTAGTTGACCGGGTGATCCCGATGCTGCCGGAGCGGCTATCGAACGGCCTATGCTCGTTAAGGCCTAAAGAAGACAAACTATGTTTTGCGGCCGTATTTGAGCTGAACGAAGAGGCCCATGTGATTAATGAATGGTTTGGTAAAACGGTTATCCACTCTGACCGCAGGTTCACTTACGAAGAGGTGCAGCAGGTTATCGAGACCAAAACCGGCGATTTTGAAGCTGAAATAGCCGAACTGAATGCCCTGGCTTATAAGCTGCGCGAGCGCAAATTTAAAAACGGCGCCATCAGCTTTGAAACCACCGAAGTAAAATTTAAGCTGGACGAGCACGGCAAGCCCACCGGCGTTTATGTAAAGGAGCGTAAGGACGCACACAAACTGATAGAGGATTTTATGCTGTTAGCCAACCGCAAGGTGGCCGAGCACGTGAGTAAAATGGGTAAAGGCAAACACCGCTACACTTTTGTATACCGCGTGCATGATACCCCGAAGCCGGAAGCATTGGCCAATTTTGCCCACTTTGCCGCCAGGTTTGGATATAAGATCAATACCAAATCGGATAAGGAGACCGCCCGGTCGCTCAATTATTTAATGGAAGATGTGGAGGGCAAAAAGGAGCAGAATGTGCTTACCCAGCTGGCCATCCGCTCCATGGCTAAGGCAGTTTACACCACCAAAAGCAGCAGCCATTACGGGCTGGCCTTTGATCATTATACCCACTTCACATCACCTATAAGGCGGTACCCGGATGTAATGGTACACCGGCTGCTGTTCCATTATTTAAATGGGGGGCAGTCGGCCAATGCCGAGCATTACGAAAAGTTGTGCCAGCACAGCTCGCAAATGGAGAAAAAGGCGGCCGATGCCGAACGGGCATCAGTAAAGTATAAACAGGCGGAGTTTTTGAAAGACCAGGTGGGTACGGTGTATGACGGCGTGATCTCAGGCGTTACCGAATGGGGCATGTATGTGGAGATCATCGAAAATAAATGCGAGGGCATGATACGCCTGCGCGATATATCCGACGACTTTTATACTTTAGACGAAAAAAATTACGCCATCATCGGCCAGCGCAAAAAGAAGATTTACCAACTGGGCGACGAGGTAAGAATAAGGGTGAAAAATGTGGATCTGACGAAGAAGCAGATTGATTTTTCGCTGGTATCGTAGAGACGCGATACATCGCGTCTTTGATCATTTTTGTAGAGACGCAATATTTTGCGTCTTGGACCCCGTGCATTGAAAAATATCGTTTTAACCTGGTCATTTCGTTTCCGGACGCACAATATTGGTTCCGAACCTGGTGTAATAGTCAACGATAAAGTTTGTTACCTGTCAGTGGGAGACGCGAAGTATCGCGTCTCTACAAATGTAAAATGAAGAAATTAAGCGATTTACAATCCATTATAGAGGAAGCCATCACCAAACTGGATATACCTCAACATCCCATTGAATTATACGAGCCTGTAAAATATATTCTTTCCCTCGGCGGCAAACGGATGCGCCCGGCCCTGCTGTTAATGGCCTGCGACCTTTTTGGCGGCGATGTGGACGCGGCCTTATCCCCCGCCCTGGCTATCGAGGTGTTTCACAATTTTACGCTGGTTCATGACGATATTATGGATAACGCGCCGCTGCGCCGCGGGAAGGCTACGGTGCATGAACGCTGGGGGCAAAACGCAGGCATTCTTTCGGGTGATGTGATGCTGGTGTTGGCTTACCAGTTGATGATGAAGAAAGTTGAGGACCGGCTGTTACGTACCGTACTGGGCGTTTTTAGTACGACAGCAGTTGGCGTTTGCGAAGGGCAGCAGCTGGATATGGATTTTGAAAAGCGGCAAACGGTTGGTATTGACGAATACCTGGATATGATCCGCCTGAAAACATCGGTGTTACTTGGCGGCGCGTTAAAAATAGGCGCTTTGGTTGGCGGAGCCAATTTGGCCGACGCGGAATTACTTTACAGTTTTGGCGAACATTTGGGCATCGCTTTCCAATTGCAGGACGATATTTTGGACGTTTACGGCGACCCGGATAAATTCGGTAAACAGGTGGGCGGGGATATCATGTCGAACAAAAAAACATATTTGCTATTAAAAGCACTGGAGCTGGCCGACCATGTGCAGGAAAATGAACTGAAAGATTGGCTGAACAGGAAGGATTTTGATGCCGCAGAAAAAGTTTACGCCGTTACATCCATTTACAACCATTTGAACATTAGAGCGTACGCTGGGCATGAAATGAACAGCCATGCGGAAAAAGCGTTTATTGCGTTGGAGAAAATCAGCTTGCCGGAGGATAAAAAGCACTACTTAAGAAATTTTGCGGATGGGCTGCTGGTGAGGGAACATTGAGTAGATTTACGGGATGAAAACGACGCTGGCTTTAATATCCATGCTATTTGTTTGGGGTGCCTCACACGCCCAAACCTATACCGCTACCGGGGATAGTTCCAAAACCTTAAACAAGGTTGACGTAAATCCCGACCCTAACATGCTAAATTTTGATGCCTATTTTATGGTACATGCGGAACAGTTGTTAAAACCAACGCACGCGTTGGGCACTATAAAGGCACAAATGTTTATTGAAAAAGATGGAAAAATTAGCAGGCCGGTAATTACGGGGCATTTAAGCCCTGATGTGGATTCGGCAGTAGTGAAGACCCTGAGGTCATGTCCACCGTGGGTTCCAGGGTTAAAAAATGGCGTACCCGTGAGAACGCTGGTGAAGGTAAGCTTTAATTTCGGCCAAATGCGGGAACTGAAAGTGGCGGATCCTGGTTCGCACAAGGTAACCAGGCAAGACGCCGATGTCCCAATCGACGAACCAATTTCAGCGATGAAGCCCGATGAGGGCGATCCTAACAAATTATATACGGCTGTCGAGCAACTACCCGAATACCCTGGGGGATTAGACGCCCTGTATAAATTTTTTGATGATAACAACAAGCTAAAGGGTAAGGCCCCTGAAGACCGTGGCAGAGAACTAATGTCTTTTGTTGTTGAAAGAAATGGCTCGATAACTGACGTTAAGGTAATGCGTAGTATTGGGCCGGAATTCGACACTGAATCGTTGCGGTTGATGAAAGCCATGCCTAATTGGAAGCCGGGGATCCAAAATGGCCGCCCTGTGCGCGTACAATACACTGTTCCAATAAACTTTATGGCCGATAATAATCAATAAACCATGAAAAAACTCATCCTACTGCCAATTATTTTGGCCGGCGTTCACTTATTCGCCCAGCAGCACTTTACCTCAGGCGGCAAACTGAAGCCCGAGCAGGCCAATATGGATATTCGCCATTACACTATTGCGCTGGATGTAAATTTTGAGCAAAAATCCATCGACGGTTATACCACCATCGATTTGATAACGGCGCAGCCCACACATGTGCTGCTTTTTGATCTGCTCGATTCGTTGAATGTAAGCCAGGTATTGGTAAACGGCAAAAAAGAGCCGTTTGTTTACAAGGATAATCTCATCCGTATCACCACCAAAGATGAATTGCCGGCAGCGCGATATGCGGTAAAGGTTGTTTATGGGGGCAAGCCACATGTGGCCGTGCGCCCGCCATGGGATGATGGGTTTATCTGGTCGCGTGATTCCACTGGTCACCATTGGATGGCCATTACAGCCGAGGGTACCGGCGGCAAGCTTTATTTTCCGTGTAAAGACCATCCATCCGACGAACCTAACGAGGGTGTTGATATGCTGATCACCGTGCCGAAGGATTTGGTGGTTGCCGGGCCAGGCCTGCTGCAAAACGTGGCGACCAGTGGCGAAAAGAGCACCTATCATTGGAAAACCAATTATACCATCAACAATTACAGCATTATTTTTAATACGGGTGATTTTAAAGTGGTGAGTCGCGATTATACCACCATTAACGGCCACCATGTGCCCATGCAATTTTACGTGTTGAATGAACATGCGGATAAGGCCGAACATTTTTTGGATATGCTGACGAAAGTAACAACCGAAAAGGAAAAGTATTTTGGCGAATATCCATGGGCGAAGGAAAAGATCGGTATGGTGGAAACGCCGCACCTGGGCATGGAGCACCAGACGATGGTGGCTTACGGGAATAAATTTCATTATACCAAAGTGGGCGGCGAGGATTACGACTGGCTGATGCACCACGAGTTTGGCCATGAATGGTGGGGCAACAAGGTTACCGCCAAAGACTGGGCCGACTATTGGATACATGAGGGCATAAACACTTTTGCCGATGTGCTTTATTACCGCGAATTCGCCGGCGAGCGGGCTTATATCGACCAGTTTAAAAGCTTCGGGCCCCGGATCGGCAATAAAGTGCCGGTGATCGTGGGCAAAGATATCGACGAAGAAGCCGCCTACACTGACGACATTTATGCCAAAGGCGCATTTTTTATGCATACCATCCGGTATGTGATTGGCGACAGCCTGTTTTTCCCGGCGCTGAAGAAATTCGTGACCTCGCCACAGTATACTTATGATAACCTGGTGACTACTGACGATGTGGAACAATTTTTCAGCAAGGAGGCCGGGCAAAATTTAAAGCCATTGTTCGATCTTTATTTGCGGACGATTGATTTGCTGCAAGTTAATGTAAAAACACTGGGGGGTAATAAATACATGATCAGCCTGAAAAATATGCCTGTTACCTTACCGATGGATATAACTGTCGACGGCGAAACCAAACGGATGATGGTTGGCGCGCAGGGGCTCGTGGTGAACAGCAAAGCCGCGCCCGTTATTGATACGGATATGTATTATTTGAAGAAAATTACAATTGAATAGAAAACAACTTGAATCCAATGAAAAAAATCCTGCTAACATTAGCTCCTCTATTATTCATTTTAACAGCCAAGGCCCAAATTACTGATTCAGCCCGAAATAGCCATGACAAACTTGAAACAAAAACTATAACGGTAAATACCGATGTTGCTATATTTTCAAAAGTGGATCAAATGCCCGAATATCCCGGTGGTATCGATGAGTTTTACAAGTTTTTGGAAAAAAAATTGCGTTATCCGGCAACAGCAAGGGAAAACAATACGCAGGGCAAGATAATCGTAACTATGGTGGTTGAAAAAGACGGATCGCTGAGCCAGGTAACAGTAGCGAAGGGCAAGGGTACCGGGAGTGGCTGCGATGAAGAAGCGGTAAGGCTTGTAAAATTATCCGCGCCGTGGAAACCAGGTATGCTAGATGGCCGCGCCGTGAGGGTAATGTACTCTGTGCCAGTTAGTTTTGCGCTTGCGAACTAACGGAAACAAATAAACAAAAAGCCCGGATCGTAAAATCCGGGCTTTATTATATGATCAGTATGCTGATTACTCAGCTGCTTTTTCTTCAGTATCAGCTGCTTTCTTTTTTGGGGCAGCTTTCTTTTTTGGAGCTTCCTCAACTGCCACTGCTTCTGCTGCTGCCACTTTTTCTTCAGCCACTGCCACTTTTTCCTCTGCAACAGGTGCTTCCACTTTAGCCGCCTTAGCTGCTGGTTTTGCAGCCGGTGCAGGTGCAGCAACTTCAGCTACGGGTGTCGCGGCTACCGGGATAACTGAAACGTATGAACGGTTGTCAGCTTTCTTTTTGAAAACCACAATACCATCCGCCAATGCGAATAAAGTGTGGTCTTTCCCCAAACCCACATTCAGGCCGGGGTTGTGCGGGGTACCGCGCTGGCGAACAATAATGTTGCCTGCAATTGCCGGCTGACCGCCGAAAATTTTGATACCTAAACGTTTGCTATGTGATTCGCGGCCGTTACGTGAACTACCGGCCCCTTTTTTATGTGCCATTTCTTAATTTCTTTTTGCGGGATGAAATCCCAGTTAAACTTTAATTATAATGTTATACCGGTGATCTCTATCTTGGTAAACTGCTGACGGTGACCGTTTTTCTTTTCGTAACCTTTTCTCCTTTTCTTTTTGAAGACGATCACTTTATCACCCTTTAAATGAGACACTATCTTAGCAGAAACTTTTGCGCTTTTTAAATCAGCTCCTAATTTAAATTTACCTTCGTTTTCGGCTAACAATACATTGTCAAATTCAATACTAGCGCCTTCATCCCCCTGTAGCCTGTGTACAAAGAGCTGCTGGTCTTTTGCAACTTTAAATTGCTGTCCTGCTATACTTACTATTGCGTACATGTTTGTTAATTATTGTTTTTAAAATTCGAGGTGCAAATATAGGAATTTATAATTAAAAAAACCACGGAAATTTAAAGCTTACCTGGGGCATGCCTTTTTTAATGCATCTGTATAGTTTTCAGCTATGGGTTGCCCACCTAATTTTTGACACGCATCATAAAATTTCCAGGCATTTATGCAGTCCTTATCCAGGAAATAACAAATCGATAGTTTATATGCGGTAGACACATTTGTTGCATCGATCGCGTAGGATTTATTAAGCAGACCGAGCGCAGTATTTAACTTGGACTGATCCTGGTCCTGCTGAAATTGAACAAAAAATAAAGTCGCTTTATCAGTCAAAATAACCGAGCTATTGGGATTGATGGCCAAACCTTTGTCGAGTTGGCTATTAGCGGCCGCGTAGTCATTAAACGAACCGTAAACAGCGCCGTATCCCCAAAAAGCATTTTCGTTTTTGGGATTGAGCAGCCATGCTTGGTTAAACCTTTTCATTGCTGTTTCGAAATCGCCAGAATATAAATACGAAAACCCTAGCCTGATAAGGTGTTGCGAAGCGTTTTGAGGCGTTGTGTCCGCCTTCAAAGCTAACGCAATAAACGCGTTATCGGCCGTTTTCATTTCTTTGGTTTTTGGCATCCCGCCGTATTCAGGCTGTAAATTCATGTCGGTTTTAGCGTCAGCAATAAATTGCTGATAGGTGATTTGTTGACCAAATGCACCCGCTGAAAATAATGCAACAACGAGTGATAAGATATATTTCATTGACTTTATTTTTTCTGCCGCTCTTCGGCCGCGCTTAAAACATCCTGTATTTCTTTGATCAGCTGCCGGTTTGCCTCAACCAGGGGCTGCGGACCGTTATAATTGGCGCTGAACAACACTTTTTTTGTTCGATGCTGGTAGTTAAACCCCACCAGGTATTCCATTGGCTTAACGCCGTTGGTATTGGTAGTATCGTTGTTTACCTCATTAGCCGGAAAACTCCAAAAGCCGGCTTCGGCGGCTTTGCGGTGCAGGTAAAGTAGGTCATTAACAGTTAAATATAACCTTGTTTTTACGAGGTGGTTGCTCCGGTCGAGGTATTGGTAGTCGCCTGTTGCCGAATTATATTGATTAACAAGGCCATCCATCTCACCATATTTAAATTCGACCGATTTAAATTCAGAAAAATCGTACGGCGACGGCGCGAATATTTGCTGGTATAAAGTGACCAATGCGCCTCTGGCCATAAAAAAAAAGATGACCATTGCGGCGGTGGCGCCCAAACGTAAAAACCTGTTGCCTAAAAACCCTTCGCTTTTTCGCTTGAAAACCAAAAAAAGCACAACGCAAAATAAAGCCGCGAATATCAATATCAACGCAAGGTCGGATCCGTTAGTTGTGGTCATTATGCTTATTTATTTTGCCGCTCTTCCGCTTCGCTTAAAATTCCGGTTATCTTTTTGATCATCACCTTATTGGCGTCGATCAACTTTAAAGGACCCTCGTAATTGGCATCAAAGGTTACCTGCTTGGTTTTGCGCTTATAATTAAACTGCATAAAATAGCGCGGGGCCTTATCAAAGCCGGGTGTGGTACTGTCGGTATTTACTTCCATCTCGGGGAAATCCCAAAAACCCAGGTGGCGTGCGTCCACATGCAGGCTGTCCAGCTCGAGTTTAGTTAGTACGAGATGCGTTTTAACCAGCGAATCGTGCTTATTAAGGTAATCATACTCGCCGGTTGCCGAGTTAAAATAATTTACCATGCTGTCGCGCGTGCCGTATTTGAAAACGAAGGATTTAAACTCGTTAAAATTATAAGGTGCATGTTTGAATACCTGGGCGTAGTAGATGATACTATATATGACGAATGAACCCACTATAGTAATAAGAAGGAACGTTTTTTTGGATCTATCGGTCATGGAAATTAATTAGTGAATTAGTGAGTTAGTGAATTAGTGAGTTGGCGAATTAGTGAGTTAGTGAACTAGTGATTGAATGAATTAAATTAGTGGGTTAGTGTTTGAACTTAAACGCACTTTCAGTCATGAACCTAATTAGTAAATTAGTAATTCCTTTTAGGACCGTCATTTTTTGTTTTCGGAAACTGTTTTGCGGGACGCCGAGACAACCTTTAAAATTTGGTTAGCCTCGTCCATTAAATATGCCCGTTCCGCTGGCTTTAAAACTTCGGCTTCAGCCAGAATTCCATCCAAAATGCTGACTCATCGGCTTCTTCGACTACTATAGACAACTTAGCGTGAAATTCTGCTTATGATCGTGCCCGGCATGCCGCCCTGTAATTCGACCCGACGGACGAAGATGATCGTAATAATTGCCTCCCAATAATTTTCGCCTCCTCAGTTTTGGGCAAAGTTCTAAAAAGTTTAATATTATCCGCCACGAATTTTTTGGTGCGCTGCCGAAAAGCCTCAGCAAAATCATTTCTTTCTTTATTTTCCATTGTTTTAAAAGTTTTCAAAATCACAAAAGAGGTGCCTTCCAATTGCCAAATCACTAATTCACTAATTGATTTCCCCTTCCCACCTGCTGACCACCGCCGTCGCAACCGCATTGCCGAGGACGTTTGTTGCCGATCTGCCCATATCCAGCAAAGGGTCAATCCCGATGATCAGCGCAAACCCGGCTTCCGGGATATTAAATTGAGGCAATATCAGCGCTACTACCACCAGTGCAGCGCGGGGCACGCCCGCTACACCCTTGCTGGTGAACATCAGGATAAGCAGCATGGTTAGCTGCTGCACCAGCGACAGGTGAATACCATAAGCCTGCGCGATAAACAGCGAGGCAAAAGTCATGTACATCATGCCGCCATCCAGGTTAAAGGAGTAGCCGAGCGGCAACACAAAGCTGACGATCTTGTTGCTGCAGCCAAATTGTTCCAGTTCTTCAAACAGTTTCGGGTAAGCGGCCTCGCTGGTGGAGGTGCCAAAAGCAATCAGCATAGCATCTTTAACGCTGCCCACTAATTTGAATACCCGTTTGTGGAGGACGAAATAACCTGCCACCGCGATCAGCAGCCACAGGATCACCAGCGACAAATAAAACTCGCCGATAAATGCCGTGTATGTGGATAAAATACCCAAACCCTGTTTGGCAATGATGGCGGCCATTGCTCCAAATACCGCGAACGGCGCAAACTTCATTACATAGCCGGTTATTTTTAACAATACCTGCGTAATGGCTTCGAAAACTTTGATAACGATGTGCCCCTTTTCGCCGATGGCTGCCGTGCCAATACCAAAGAATAGCGAGAACACTACAATTTGCAGTATCTCGTTATTGGCCATTGCCTCGATAAAGCTTTGCGGGAAAATATGATTAACAACATCTTTTAATGAGAATGCGGCGTTTTGAATGCCTGCAGTCGCAGTGTTTAATGGCAGAGCAAGGCCGACTTTAGTCCCCGGGCCAAACAGGTTAACCAGCAGCATCCCCAGCAACAGCGAAACGAGGGTGGCGCCTAAAAACCACAGCAAAGTTTTGCCGCCTATACGGCCAACGGTTTTAATGTTTTCCACTTTAGCAACGCCAACCACCAGCGAGGTAAATACCAGCGGCGCCACGATCATTTTGATCAGCCGTAAAAAAATGTCGCTTAAAATGGTAAAGCCCTGGAGTTTGGTTTCACGCAGGGCCTCATCGTTTTTTATTTCACTGGTAAGGGTGGACTGCCTGGCGGTGAGTGTTTTATAATCAAGCCCTAAAGTGTCTTTTAAGTCATGCAGTGCTTTGTGAACCGTGGCTACCCCCGTCTCTGCGCTGTTAATGCGGGCATTAACCTGGTTAATGGCCAGTACGTTAAACAAATACCCCGCAACTATCCCCAACACCAGGGCAATGAAGATGTACAGGGTTAATTTGCTTTTTTGCATGGACGATCAAGGCAGCAAAGGTAGGGTTTTAGTGAGGAAGTCGGAAAGCCCGAAAGTCGGGAAGAAATATTGAAGCACTTTCCGCCTTCCGGACTTTCGGACTCAATCAACCAATCTTCTCCACCACCACCGCAGTGCCGTATGCAAGCACCTCGGTAACGCCCTGTATTACTTCGTTCGCGTCATATCGCATATTGATCACCGCATTGGCGCCGTGTTGCTGTGCGTGCTGCAGCATCAGCTGGTAGGCTTCTTCGCGGGCGGTTTCGCAAAGCTCGGTATAGATCGAGTTGCGACCGCCGACCAGTGTTTGCAGGCCGCCCATAAAGCTGCCGCCTACACCGCGCGAACGTACAGTAATGCCCCTGATGATGCCTAAATGCTGGGTGATTTTGTACCCTTCTAAAAATGTGCTTGTTGTGACTAACATAGTTTTGAGTTATTGAATTATTGAGTTATTGTATTGGTGTGTTGTTGTATTGTTGTGTTGTTGTGTTGCTGAATGGTTGTATTGTTGAATTGTTATGGTTTTGAGTTATTGAGTTATTGTATTGGTGTGTTGTTGAGTTGTGATTTAATAATTGGATTGCCTGATTGGCAAATTGTTTCAGCTTTTTTGGTTTTGTGCTTAAATATAGGGGTTTAATGTTTACTTAGTTAAATAGCGCAAACAGAATACCTTACTTTTATTGTACAATTTAATTTTAGGGTATGAAAAAGATCGTCTTTTTATTTTACGGTTCAGCCGCGGCATTGTCGTGTATCGCCATCCCTGCTTTTTGCCAGGATGTAAATCAACTAAAGCTGAAAGATTACCACCCGGTTTCTATTTATAACATTCCGCAAACCAGGGTTGATAAGGCAAAATACCAGGTTATCGATATGCACTCGCACGATTATGCAAAATCGGATGCCGAAGTGGATCAGTGGGTGATAACGATGGATGCCGCTGGTATTCAAAAAACGGTTATCCTGTCGTACAGTTCAGGAGCGCGTTTTGACTCGGTTGCGGCTTAATATGCACGTTATAAAAATCGGTTCGAGGTGTGGTGCGGGTTCGACTATACGGGTTACGAAAAACCGGGCTGGCAGCAGCATGCTATAAAAGAACTGGAGCGCTGCCACCGCCTGGGTGCAAAGGGCGTTGGCGAACTGGGTGATAAGGGCCTGGGTGAGCTTTATTCAAAACCAATCCCAGGCTATGGCCTGCACATTGACGACCCGCGCATGAAACCGCTGCTTGCTAAATGTGCCGAACTGCATATGCCGGTAAGCATTCATGTTGCGGAGGATGCCTGGATGTACCTGCCGGCCGACCCGACCAACGACGGCCTGATGAATGCGGCTACCTGGAAAGTCGACCTGTCGAAAAAAGGGATACTCAACCACGATCAGCTCGTCGCTTCGCTGGAGCATGCGGTGCGCGATAACCCTAACACCATTTTTATTGCATGCCACTTTGCCAACTGCTGCTCAAACTTAGCCGTGCTGGGCAGGTTGTTTGACAGCTACCCTAACCTGTATGCCGATATTGCCGCACGCTACGGCGAAATTGCACCCATACCGCGTTTTGCGCATGCGTTTATGGAAAAATACCACGACAGGCTGGTGTACGGAACGGATATGGGGGCATCCGGCGATATGTACCATGTCACCTTCCGCATACTGGAAACCACTGACGAGCATTTTTACCTGCAAAACTATTTTAATTATCACTGGCCGCTGTATGGCCTGGCGCTGAGCGACGAAACACTTAAAAAAGTCTACCGCCAAAACGCGCTGAAAATAACGGGCGCATCGGAATAAACTGGACCTAAAACAGGCAATGTCCTCCGTAGATCATCCTTTTATTATAAATTATGGTGGTTCAGCCGGGGCCTGTTTTCGTCGTAGTTACCCTGATAAAAATAAGTGTAGCTCCTGAATGTTTTATTATACAAGGGTTTATTAAGCATGTCAAAACTAAAGGCCGACGAGGTTTGCAGCCGCCTGTAAATATCCAGCAACATTTCATGGATCATCTTTTCGTCTTCCGGTTTACAGCTCAGGCCAAAAAAGAACATGCCGATTTGATCGGCCGGGTCTTTTTGGAGGTCGAAATATGCAAAAACCTGCTCATCGGGAGTACTGTGAAATACCTCCGTGCTATTGACGGCCTCATCCTGGTATTTGTCGAATATCAGTTCTTTATCGTATGGAATTTGTAACCTTTCCAGCACGGCAAACAGTTCGCCGCCATTTATTTCCGGATTTGGGTTTAGCCAGGGGATGTTAAAAACTTCGCCGAACGGCGCGTGGAACGAAAATTCCACATAGTCCTTAGTTCCTGAAAAATCGCGCCTGCCATAGTGGAGGTCGACCGTCCGCCTTATTTCGTTATCAGCTCCCGTGAGTTCAGGCTCCGTAATTTCGTCACCAATATCCTGGCGCGGACTTTTGCCTCTTGTCGAAATAATCAGAAAGACGATCGCGGCCGCAAAGGCAAGTATCGTTGCAAGCATAGCTAAAAGTACGTTTATTTTGTGGGATAGCACCAGGCACTATCAGCTGGACACTATTCGCTTTGCACGCAGGCAGTGTCATCAGACTCTCGGCGGCATCATCAATGCAGAATAAGGTTAATAATAAATCCTCCGCAAATTAGCCCGATGATAAACTGCAGCAATAAAAACAGCACGACGCCAATCCTGCTGAACCGGATACTTTCGAAGCTTACCCGTACGCCGAAAAAGATGACCGACGTATACATTACACACAATAAATATTTTTTCAGGCGAACGAACCTTTGATCATTGGACCTGCTTAACCGCTTGTGGTAAAGGGTAATATTGTCAATTGAATAGGTATGGTAAACTTTGGCGATGTTGCGGGCATTGAGCAGGCTAAAAATTATAATTAAGACAAGCGACCACACAAAAACCAGCCATTGCTGGTAGCCATAGTCCCACCAGTACTTACTCAAAAAATTGACCAGGCCGCCCTCGTAATCCCGGTAATCGATATCAACCAGCTGATAGTTCCAGGTTTCCCCGTTTTTTTTATATTTAGCCAGCAGGGAAAGAAAAACACTGTTTACCTCATTTTCGGTCGCAGTCCTATCGAAGTATAATTTTACCTGCGAATAGTCGAGGTTAATTTTAGAAATATCTGTGCCGGCCAGGTTCATGGCGATCTTATCGTAATAAACAGAGTCCTGGTAAGGAGCAAAAAAAAACGAGAAAAACGGCCGCTTCAGCCACCATTGCTCATGTGGCACGGGTTTGATATTGTCTTCCTGCAGATCGAGCACGGTCGTCAAATTGGCATCAACGAGGTCGAGGGAATCTATCGAGGAGTCAAAAAACTTAACCTGCCGGTTCCGTGGCAGTATCATCTTCATTTGCGACAGGTCCGTCAGCCCCCAAATCTGGTCATTAAGCAGGGTTATGGTTTCCGCGGCGCCCTTGCCGGGTGATTCAGCCGGGTTATCCGGGTCGATAATTTCCGATAATATACTTAAGTCGATACCGCTGCTAAAGTGGCTATCCGCAAAATTGAGGTTATGCCCGTTGAATTGATTCTCGTCGTCAACCCAAACCTTGCCGTCAAACTGGCACTCTGCAAAGCTGACGTCTGTCCGGAATATATTTGCCTGCAATTGGAGCGACTTTTTAAAGGAATCAAGCTGGAAAACGGGATTTCGCCCGGATTCGTCATCATCCGCACGGCTGGTGTCTTTAAATAAGCATTCCCTGAATTGGATATCGCTGTTAAACAAATTGCGGTTAAAAGAAGCATCGCTAAACAAAGTATCCCTAAAAAACTGGATGAGATCGGCGCCTGCGATCCGCTGCGAAGTTCGGCCGGTTTTTTTATCAAGCCAGTCGGCAGCAATGTTTTTATCGGCGATGCGGTAAGAGAGGCCGAGCGTATCGTCTTTAACAAAGCGGCGGCTAAGCCTGGAATTGGGCACTATATAGGCCGGGGCGAAATTATTTACGTGCCTGGCGCCCCCGGGCGATGATGGCGCCGCCGGGCCGCGATGGTGGTAATAATGCCACGCGGAATTTACCGTCAACAATAAAACCGCTAAAAATGTGATCGATACCAACCACTTAAAAAACAACTTCAGCATACCGGATAAGGAGAAATCACCTCTGCGTGATCGGAAAACATACAGTAAAATTATAAAATATCGCCTGAATAGCAAGCCCCGGATTTATTAGGGGGCGTAATTCGGATTGTCGCGTACATAAACCTGCTCCTTGAGTTATCTTCAGTACGGACGGGAGGTTAGTCGTCGCGATTCCAAAATTTGAATTACCTGTTTTTCGTAATGTCTGAATACCCGTCATTTTCAAGAATTTTATTGGCGTGATAACTATCATTAAATGGCTTGACGCCCGTCATTTTACACCATTACCGCTCCACGTAGCTTTGCCCCGTAAATGGTTCAAAGATGACGGGGCTGCTGATTTTGGGTCTTACGCTTGTTGCCGTTACCGGCTATTTGCTTTTTGCACCCTTTTACCTGGAGATAAACAGCACTAAAGGTTTTTATGGCATCCGTTTTAATTACCTGGCAAGCGCCAACCTGGTTTTAATTGATAACCGTTTAAAAGTCAATGTCGCTGCAGCCGGCTGGCATAAAAAAATAGATCCGTTTGCAAAAACCGCGAAAACCAAACCTGTTCAACCAAAAAATAAAAAAATTTCGCGCTTTTCTTTCGGATTGGTGAAAGCTTTACTAAAGACTTTCAAAATCAGAAAATGCTACGTTGATATTGATACGGATAATGTTCAATTAAACGGCATACTTTATCCCGCCGTTTATTGGTTGAGCAATTACACAGCCCAACCGCTCTCTATAAATTTTTTACACCATAACGAGATCGACCTGAAAATAGAAAACAATATAGCCAGGTTGATAAAAGCTTATATCTATTCATCAATAAATACAAAAAAATCATGGAAAACTTAAATGAAGTACTCGAAAAACTAACCGAATTTTTAAAGGCTGAAGTAAAAACAGAGACTATTATCGGCCAGCAGTTTCAATTAGGCGAATTTACCTGCGTGCCTGTTATAAATGCGGGCTTTGGCCTTGGCAGCGGCGGCGGCGAGGGTAAAGGTAACTCAAAAAAGGGAGGTGAAGGCGAAGGTGTTGGCGCCCTTAGCGGCGCAGGCATTGGGATAGGCCCCGTTGGATTTTTAGTAACCAATGGCAGCGAGATCCAGTTTATACCAACCCGCACTTCAAAGGGACTGACCGCATTGGCTGAAAAAGCGCCGGAAATATTTGAAAGATATTTCAATAAGGATAAAGAACCTGTACATGCCTGAATAAAATGAGGGATAAGGCAGCTAGTCTTCAAATGATTAGCTGCCTTAGCTCTTTTTTGAGAAAAAAACGACGATCGATACCAAATAAATACGATCATGACAAGTAAAGAATCATTCTCCATAAATGGGGAGGCCCTGCTTAAGAAAATAAAAGAGCTGATAGCAGAAGGCAACGTTAGAAAAATTACTATTACCGATAAATCAGGAAAAGAATTGATTTCATTTCCGCTAACCGTCGGGGTAGTTGGTGCATTATTGGCGCCTGTTTTAGCGGCAGTTGGCGCAATGGCAGCTTTAATTGGCGAATGCACCATCAATATTGAGCGGGAAGAAGTTAAATCAGAAGGAAATGAATGTTAACCGGACCGGGTTTTGGTCGGCCATATTATCACTGACATTTGCAATAGGGTATGCTGTTGCCCAACTACTCTCATGGATTAATATTTTGCAGCATCCGCATGAGTTGTTCTGGCTTTTTTTGCCATCGTTATTTTTAGCCCCTGCTTTCCTTGTGTTGATGATTTGCCTGCATTATACAGTGGCTGACCATGCAAAAATATGGACAGCAATAGCGATAAGTTTTGGCGTTATTTATTGCGCATTTGCAACCATGAACTATTTTACCCAACTCACCGTAGTCGTACCGGCGTTGGAAAAAGGTGAAATAAGCGAAAGTTACCCGCTCATATTTAAACAAGGCGCCTTTATGTTTGCAATCGACTGCCTGGGTTATTTTTTCATGAGCCTCTCTACCTTATTTGCCGCATTTGCATTCCGCGAAAAATACAAAAGTCTATATACCTGGATGCTGATCAACGGGGTGCTTATCCTGATTTTTATAGCAGCTTATTTTAACCCCTTCTTTTATTTTATCGGCTCAGTGTGGATAGTAACTTTCGCACTTTCCATGATCTATGCAGCGAAATTGTTCCATTCACAAATGGTTTAAACCTTAAATAAAATGAACGCAGAATGGCACCTGGCACATCCCATGCCAAAAAACGCAACTATCGACCAAAGGATAGCCTGGCATTTGGAACATACAAAACATTGTGGTTGCAGGGAAATTCCTGAAAACCTGAAAGATGAAATGATGAAAAGGAATATCAAGCTCCCCGTTACCTTATAAGGAGAAAATAAAATGAAAAAAATCGACCTGAAAAAAGACCTCGCAGAGCTTTATAAAATGCCCGCCAACAAGATCAGCCTGGTAACTGTGCCCAAACTTAACTACCTGATGGTTGACGGGCATGGCGATCCCAATAATTCAGCGATGTTCCAGGAAGCTATTAGTGCGCTGTTCAGCGTTTCGTACACATTGAAATTCATGTTAAAAAAAGGCGCGCAGCAAATTGATTTTGGCGTGATGCCTTTAGAAGGCCTATGGTGGACCGATGATATGAACAACTTTTCGATGGAGAACAAAGCCACCTGGAAATGGACCATCATGATTTTACAGCCCGATTTTATATCCAAGGAAATGATTGATCAGGCCAAAGAACTGGCGGCCAAAAGAAAAGAGCTTCCTATGCTCAATAATTTAAGGCTCGAAAGCATGGAAGAGGGGTTGTGCGCGCAATTACTGCATATAGGGCCTTATAGCGCCGAAGGGCCCAATATTTTAAAACTGCACGCTTTTATAAACGACAATGGTTATAAATTGCACGGCAAACACCGTGAAATTTACCTGAACGATATGCGAAGAACTGCGCCCGAAAAATTGAAGACGATTATAAGGCAGCCTATAACCAAATGAACATCGGAATACGGAAGTGCTAAAGCAACGAGTTATCCGCTGTATCTTTCTCCTTTCATCCCCCACTATTTCATTCTGATTAACTAAAACCTAATAAGTTATCGCTGCGTATAAGGTAACCGGTAATTTGTTAAACAAAAATCGCTGTTTACCAGATTATTGATGGATTTAACCAGGATTGATTAAATGAGTACCGCTACCGGCAAAAATATTTCGGGAACCATGGATGTGCAGCACGTTCACCAACTTTTTGAGTTGCAGAATGTTAAAACGCCTGATAACCGTGCGGTTATCTTCGGAGAAACGCAGCTGACCTATGCCCAGCTAGGCCAAAAAGCAGATGAATTAGCTGCCGCAATTTATGCAGCCTCGCCGGATTCACTGATCGCGGGCGTAAGCACGCATCGTTGCATTGAAACTATTATCAGCGTACTGGCCATTTTAAAAGCCGGCAAAGCTTATATGCCGCTCGACCCGGAATATCCGCAGGAACGTTTGCAACAGATCGTCTCCGACTCCGGCATCGACCTTTGTCTTTCCCTTTCAACACAAAAACCGCTTTTTGAAAAACTGGGCGTAAATGTTTTAGCGTCCGATGAAGGATACGAAGCAACTACAAAACAAATTCCTGAAAGCAAGTCAGCTACTTACGTTTTATACACTTCCGGCTCAACCGGCACGCCCAAAGGCGTTTCGATGGGCCATGTCGCCATGGTAAATTTACTGGCATGGCAGCGAAAATATTCAGCATCCGCCATGGGCTTTAATACCCTGCAGTTTGCCCCGCTTACTTTCGACGTATCCTTCCAGGAAATATTTGCAACGTTAACCACCGGCGGCACACTGGTGTTGGTTGACGAAAGTTTAAGGGTGGATCCGAACCGCTTATTGAGCTACATCGAAACCCATAAGATTAACCGGATATTCCTGCCCTTCGTTGTTTTACAGTATTTAACCGAGGCGGCCGATGCCGAAAAACATTTCCCGGCTTGTTTAAAAGAAGTGATGACCGCCGGTGAGCAACTGAAAGTGACGCCCCAGGTAGTTCGTTTCTTCAAGGCATTGCCGCATTGCGTGCTATTTAACCAATACGGCCCTACCGAGACGCATGTAATCACGCAGTTAAAGCTGGACGGCGATCCGTCGCAATGGCCTGCTTTGCCTAATATCGGTGTGCCGATTGACGAAACCGAAATATTGATTTTAGATGAGGAGCTGAAAGCCGTGCCTTATGGCGAAACCGGTGAGCTATGCGCGGCCGGCCTTTGCCTTGCGGACGGGTATTTAAACCGTGCGGAAATGACCACTGAAAAGTTTGTGGATTGGAAAGATGCAGACGGAAATAAAAAAAGGATTTATCGCACCGGCGACCTGGCCCGTTACCTGCCCGATGGCAATATCGATTATTTAGGCAGAAGAGATACACAAGTAAAAATACGTGGCAACCGCGTCGAACTGGGCGAAATTGAAGTGCTTATCAATCGATTGGAAGATATACAACAGGCTATCGTTGTTGCCCGTGAAGATGTACCGGGCCAAAAACGCCTGGTGGCCTACATGGTTTCAACCAAAGGAAAGGGCGATACCGACCAGGTGCGAAAAAGCATTGAGCAGCAGTTGCCCGACTTTATGCATCCATCAGCATACGTGTGGTTAACCGAACTGCCCAAAACAACCAGCGGCAAGGTCGACCGGAAAAATTTACCCAAGCCAGACTTTAAAAGGCCGGAGCTGAATGTGCTGTACAAAGCGCCATCAACCGGCGTCGAAAAAAACATTACTGCTGTTTGGATGGAGCTATTGCTGCTGGATAAGATCGGCATGGACGATAACTTTTTCCAGCTTGGGGGAAACTCGTTGCTGGCGTTAAAAGCTGTTGCGGCGCTGAAAAGCGGTTTTGGTTACGAAGTGCCGATCACCAAATTATACCAGTTTCCGACCGTTGGCGGCGTAGCCAATTTGTTGAGCGGCGCTGCTAAGGCTGCACCTTCGACTAACCAGAAACGGAAAAAAGAGACCGACAACCGCGACATCGCCATCATCGGTATGGCGGGCCGTTTCCCCGGCGCAAATAATATTGAGGAATTTTGGGACTTGTTGGCCGAAGGACGCGAGGGCATCAGCTTTTTCAGCGATGCGGAGCTCGACCCGTCAATTCCCTCAACAGTAAAAAATAACCCTGCCTATGTGAAGGCCCGGGGCCTGATGCAGGGCGCCGACGAATTTGATGCCGCCTTTTTTGGCTTCAACCCACGCAGCGCAGAAATGATGGACCCGCAACAGCGTGTGTTCCTGGAGATTGCCTGGGAGGCACTGGAGACCACCGGCCATCTGCCACAAAAATACAGCGGCTCGGTGGGCGTTTTCGCCGGCTGCGGATACAACACCTATTTTACCAACAACGTATTGGCCCATGCCGAAACGGTTGAACGCGCCGGACAATTTAATGTGCGCTTACTCAACGAAAAAGATTACATAGCCACCCGTACCGCTTACCAGCTGAACCTGAAAGGACCGGCTGTGGCGGTTTACTCGGCCTGTTCCACTTCGCTTTTAGCTATTGCACAGGCTGTTAGCGCCATCCGCGATGGCCAATGCGATATTGCACTGGCAGGTGCAGCTTCTATTACTTCGCCATTAAAGAGCGGTCATATTTACGAGGAAGGCTCCATTATGAGCAAAGACGGCCATTGCCGCCCATTTGACGCTGACGCGACCGGAACAGTATTCAGTGACGGGGCGGGCGTTGTGTTATTAAAGAGCCTGGCTGAAGCGGAGCGCGATGTCGATACGATATATGCGGTTATAAAAGGCATCGGTGTAAACAACGACGGCGCCGATAAGGGCAGCTTTGGCGGCCCAAGCGCCGAAGGACAGGCCGGCGCAATAGCTGCGGCGATAAACGATGCCGGTATTGAAGCCGCTTCAATAAGCTATATCGAGGCCCACGGTACCGCTACCCCGCTTGGCGACCCCATAGAAATTGAGGGGCTTAACCTGGCATTTGGCGTGCATCAGCAAAAACAATTTTGTGCCCTGGGTTCGGTAAAAAGTAATTTAGGGCATTTAACAGCCGCATCAGGCGTTGCCGGGTTGATCAAAACTGTGCTGGCCTTACAACATCAGCAAATACCGCCTTCGCTGTTTTTTAGTGAGCTGAACCCCAATATCCAATTAAACGATAGCCCGTTCTATATAAACGCAGCTTTAAGCAATTGGGAGAGCGCCGGTAAACGGCGGGCGGGGGTTAGCTCGTTTGGCGTTGGCGGAACGAATGTTCACCTTGTTTTAGAGGAGTTTGCAACCAAGCAGGTTGAATCGGGCCCGTCGAAGCCGTTAGCGCTGATCACCTGGTCGGCCAAAACCGATACCAGCTTAAGTAATTATGCCAAAAAACTTGCGGTGTACGCTGAGCAAAACCCGGATGCTGCCACGGCAGATATCGCCCATACTTTACAGGCAACAAGGGCCGATCTGAATATCCGCAGGTTTGTGATCGCGGGCAATAGTGCCGCGCTGCAAACAAAGCTGCTGTCCGAAAACAACGACGCATCCACCACGAAGAGGTTAACTTCAATACCGTCCGAGATCGTATTTATGTTCCCCGGCCAGGGCTCGCAGTATGTAAATATGGGTAAGGACCTGTATGACAACGAGCCTGTGTTTAAAGCAGCGTTTGATGAATGTATTGGGCTATTGAAAGACACCCCGCAGGCGCGCATTACAGAAGTGATCTATCCTGCGGTAGTTGATGAAACATCGGCACAAAAAATAAAAAACACCTTTTACACCCAGCCCGCCATATTTATTATGGAGTACGCCATGGCAAAGCTATGGATGAGCTGGGGCATACAACCAACCATATTTACCGGCCATAGCATCGGTGAGTTTGTGGCTGCCCATTTTGCCGGGGTGTTCAGTCTTAAAGATGCGTTACTGCTTATCTGCACCCGTGCAAAAATGGTAAGCGGAGTGGATAAAGGCAGCATGTTATCGGTACGTACCGATGCAGGTCAGTTACAAACGATATTGCCTGCGGGCCTTTCGATAGCGGCCATCAACAGCAATAAACTTTGTGTAGTTGCGGGTCCTGACAAATTGGTGGAAGCTTTTGCAGCGAAGCTGGAAGAGATGGAGATCCCTGGTCGTCTACTGCAAACCAGCCATGCTTTCCATTCGGCAATGATGGATGATATTATTGCGCCCTTTGAGGCGGTGGTACGATCGTTAAAACTCAGCCCGCCGGTTAAACCGGTAGTTTCAACCGTAACCGGCAAATGGATGAGCGAAGCAGAAGCCACCGACCCCTCCTACTGGGCTCAGCACTTGCGCAAAACCGTAAGGTTTGCCGATGCGGTGGATACTTTGCAGGAAGCCGAAGGCCGCCTGTTGCTGGAAGTTGGCCCCGGAGTGGCGCTGGCCACGCTTTCCAGGCAGCAATTGAGCGATAAATCAACCCCGGTGATCTCCGGATTTGAAAAAAATGAAACAACAACGGAGTATTTTTCCGTATTAAGGGCGTTAGGCCAAATATGGTTAAACGGTATAACGCCGGATTGGAAGGCATTTTACCGCGACCAGGAAAGAATTAAGCTACCCCTGCCGGCCTATGCATTTGACAAAAAACGCTACTGGCTGGAAGCGGTAAAACCCGCTGAAGCCGCGTCCCCTGCAACAACAATACAATTGATTGAACCCGAAATAAAGAATACACGTTTAGATAACAGCCTGATGAGACAAGCCTTACTGACCGAAAAACTTACCGAACTTTTTGAAGACGCATCCGGCATCGAGATAGATGCCGCATCGACCGACACCAACTTTATCGAGATCGGCTTCGATTCGCTATTGCTAACCCAGATAGCTACCAATTTGAAAAAAGAATTTAACGTTCCGATCACTTTCCGAAAGCTGTTTGAGGAATATAACACTATATATTCGCTGGCAGCATACCTGGACGCCAACTTGCCTGCAGGCGCCTACCAGCCACAGGCCGCGCCGGCAGTTAATTACGTACAGCAACCGGTTTATGCCGCACCTGCCGTACCGGCCCCCGTTTCTGCCCCGCCAGCATCGGGCAACCCGGCTTTGGATCTGATCGCGCAGCAAATACAAATGTTGGCCAGTCAGCTGGCGCTAATGCAAAATGGCACGCCACAGACAAGCCCCGCCCCTGCCCCTGCTCCAACTGTCACTACCGCCAACGTTAATTCCGCAATGAACGGAAAATCGTCAATCCAATTCGACCTGACCCCTGAAGAACAGGTGGAGGTTAAAAAACCGTTCGGCGCCACTGCCCGCATCGAAAAACAGGTACAGGGTTTGTCTGAAAAACAACAATCTTTCCTCAACAGGCTTACTATCCGTTATAACAATAAAACGCAAAGCAGTAAAGATTATACCCAAAAACACCGTTCGTATATGGCCGACCCGCGCGTAGTGAGCGGTTTCCGCCCCTTGACCAAAGAGATCGTTTACCCGTTAGTGGTAAACCGCTCAAAAGGCAGCCGTGTGTGGGATATCGACGGAAACGAGTATATCGACGCCCTGAATGGCTTTGGCTCCAACTTCCTGGGTTACCAGGTGGACGTGCTGAAAAGAGCTGTACTGCAGCAGGTGGAGAATGGCTACGAGATAGGCCCGCAGCATGAATATGCCGGTGATGTTTGCCGGATGATCGCCCAGATGACCTCGTTCGACAGGGCGGCAGTTTGTAACACAGGCTCCGAAGCGGTATTGGGCGCTATGCGTATCGCACGCACCGTGACCGGTCGTACCCTGATCGTTGCTTTCGCCGGTTCGTACCACGGTATTAATGATGAGGTGATCGTACGCGGCACCAAGAAATTAAAAACCGTACCGGCCGCCCCCGGCATTATGCCCGAGGTGGTTCAAAATATGCTGATCCTGGATTACGGAACTGAGGAGTCGCTGCGCATTATCCGCGAGCGTGCGCATGAACTGGCCGCCGTAATGGTTGAGCCGGTACAAAGCCGCCGCCCCGATTTTGCACCAGTTGAATTCCTGAAACAAGTAAGAGAGATCACTCAACAATCAGATACCTGCCTGATCTTTGACGAAGTGATCAGCGGTTTTCGCATGCATCCGGGCGGCGCGCAGGCCATGTTCGGCATCAAGGCCGACCTGGGCACCTACGGTAAAGTAATTGGCGGCGGCATGCCCATCGGCGCCATAGCCGGCATAAAAAAATACATGGATGCGCTCGACGGCGGCTTTTGGCAATATGGCGATAACTCGCAGCCCGAAGCCGGCGTAACTTATTTCGCAGGTACCTTTGTGCGCCATCCGCTCGCGCTGGCAGCCGCTAAAGCATCGCTGGGGTATATGATCGAAAAAGGCCCTTCGCTGCAAGCGGGGCTGAATAACATGACAAAATACCTGGCTACCGAGATGAACGCCATCTGCGACAAAGAAGGTTTGCCATTTTACATACCGTCATTCGGCTCGCTTTGGAAGATCAAATTCAAAGAAGAATTGGCTTACGGCGAGCTGCTGTTCACGCTGATGCGCGAAAAAGGCATCCACATCTGGGATCTGTTCCCGTGCTTCTTAACCGAATCGCATACCAAACAGGATGTGGACACCATCATCGCCAAATTCAGGGAAAGCGTATACGAACTGATAGAATCAGGTTTCCTGCCGACCAACAAGAAGGCTGAGACCGTGAAAGACGAAGCTAACCCGCTGATGGTAGCGCCGTTTCCCGGCGCCAGGCTTGGCCGCGATAAAGACGGCAACCCGGGCTGGTTCATCAGCGATACAAATAACCCCGGTAAATACTTACAGGTAAAACTAAACGGTCATTAATTTTGGAAACAAGTAACGTAGTAATTGATGTTGAGCCTGTTGAGTACGACCCTTTTGCAGGGCCTGAGCCTGAAGAACTGATTTTTGATAACGTGCAGGCATACGAGATTAGCCCTATCGAATTCGACCCATTCTCCGGGCCTGATATTGAACTGGTCGCGCCGGCAACAGAATCTCAAACCGAAATATGGGCATCCTGTATCATCGGCGACGCTGACGCCAGCTGCGCATTCAACGAATGTTTTTCGCTGGAACTGACGGGAACATTAAATCACGAGGCGATGCAAATGGCATTGCAGGAGGTAGTTAATATGCACCAGGCGCTCCGGATGACCTTCAGCGCCGACGGGGCAAGTATATGCGTGGCCAAATCAGTAACGCTTGCTTTCGATTACCAGGATATTTCCACGAAGTCCAAACACCAACAGGAAAAGTTTATAGCCGATTATAACCAAAAGAATGTCACCGTTCCTTTCGACCTGGTAAACGGTCCGTTATTTAGAGTACAGTTATTTAAGCTGAACGATAACGGGCATCTTTTAACTTTCGTAGCCCATCACATCGTATGCGACGGATGGTCGATTGGCATCATGATGCAGGACCTGAGCAAGCTATATTCCGCCTACACAAAAGGTGAGTTTATCAGCCTGCCAAAAGCGCCCTTGTTTAGCGACTATGCACTTTCGCAGGCGGAAGTGGAAACGACCGCTGAATACAACGAAACTGAACAATATTGGCTCAGCCAGTTTGAAGGCAGCAGCCACATGCTGGATCTGCCGGTTGATTTTCCGCGCCCGGCCACGCGCACTTACAAAAGCCATCGCGAAGATTTTATATTAAACGCGGACCTGGCCGCTGAAATAAAAAAATTGGGCAAAACAACCGGTGCCGGTCTGGTGACCACCTTACTGGCTGCATTCGAGGTGTTCCTGCATCAGCTTACCGGGCAAGAAGATATTATTGTTGGCTTGCCTTCCGCAGGACAATCAGCTACCGGCAATTATCGCCTGGTGGGCCACTGCGTAAACCTGCTTGCACTGCGAAGTTTTCCCAAGGGCGACTTGTCCTTCAAAAATTACCTTGCCAGGCGAAAAAGCGAAGTGCTGGATGCATACGACTACCAGTTATATACATTCGGCAGCTTACTCAAAAAATTAAACATAGCCCGCGACCCGTCCAGGATACCTTTGGTACCCGTAATGTTCAATATCGACATGGGGATGGATAACGACGTGGAATTCTACGGTTTAACGCATAAATTATTAAGCAATCCGCGCGAATTTGAAAACTTTGAATTATTTTTAAACATTGCGGGGCACGACGAAGCGCCGGTACTGGAATGGTCGTATAATACGCAGCTATTTTCCGCCGCTTCCATCAAGCAAATGGTGGATGGCTTCATCTTTTTACTCCAGCAATTAGTTAAACAACCGGAAATATTAATTAAAAACATCCCTCTTTTAAATGCGGAAGAAATAGAACAACAACTACGTGCCTGGAATAATACCAAATACCCCTATCCAATGCATACCCCTTTACACCAGATTATATCAGAACGAGCCGCAGCTATTCCAAAAAAAACCGCGATCACCTTTGGTGACCAGAAAATCACTTACAAAGAACTTAACGAGCAGGCCAACCAACTGGCCCGCATACTAATAGCCAATGGCGTAAAAAAAGGGGACAATGTTGGTTTTTCGCTCGACAGGGGCATCGAGATGGTGGTTGCCCTGCTGGCGATCATGAAAACCGGCGCCGTTTATATCCCGCTCGATCCGCAGTTCCCGCTCAACCGCATCAATTATATGCTGGACGATTCGAAAGCCGTGGTGCTTTTGGTATCGGAGAAATATAAAGGACGATATGAGTCCGCGGCAAAAGAGCTGGTCCTTGATGATATATGGGCGTCGCTGAGCGCTCAGGATACAACAGACCCGGCTATCGAAGTTGACGGCCGCGACCTGATTTATATTTTATATACCTCCGGCTCAACAGGTAACCCGAAAGGCGTGCAGATCATGCACCGTAACCTGGTAAACTTCCTGTTAAGCATGCAGCAGGCGCCCGGGATGACCGCCGCCGACAAATTGCTCGCAGTAACCACTGTAAGTTTTGACATTGCTGAACTGGAGCTGTTTTTGCCATTGATATCGGGCGCCGAGATTGTTTTGGCAAGTTCGGCAGATGCAAAAGACGGGCGTGTATTGCTGGACATTATCAAAAAAGAAAAAATCACCATACTACAGGCTACTCCCTATACGTGGAGAATATTGCTGGAAGCCGGCTGGAGCGAGAAAAACAAGGTGAAGATACTCTGCGGCGGCGAAGCCCTGCCGCAGGAATTGGCTGAAAAGCTGTTACCGCGTGCAACTTCTTTATGGAATGTTTACGGCCCAACAGAAACAACAGTATGGTCGACTATAAAGGAGTTAAAATCCGCTGACAAACTGATCACTATCGGACGTCCGATCAATAACACATCGGTTTACATCCTGGATAAATTTATGAAGCCACTGGCCGCGGGCGTAGCGGGCGAGATCTATATCGGTGGGGATGGCGTGGCAAAGGGCTACCTAAACCGGCCTGAATTAACTGCTGAGAAATTTATCGACGATCCGTTCAGTGATCTGCCTGGCACGAAAATGTACCGCACCGGTGATTTGGGCAAGTTTTGGCCCAATGGCGAGATTGAATGCCTTGGCCGCATCGACTCACAGGTAAAAATACGGGGCTTCCGTATTGAAACCGGCGAGATCGAATTCCAGCTATCCAAAGAAAAAAACATTAAGGAAGGCGTGGTGATTGCCAGGCCCGATCAAAACGGCGTCGACAAGCTCGTAGCATTCATCGTTGTCGATCCTTATGCCGAAAGTTATTCCAATCCTTCTGATCTGACCAAAAACTGGAAGGAATCATTAAAAAAGTCGCTGCCGGATTATATGGTACCCGACAATTTTATCGTGGTTACTGAGATGCCACTTACGCCTAATGGGAAGGTCGACCGAAAGGTGCTGGCCAAACATGGTGCAGTGGTGACCGAAGAAGTAAATGTTTATGTTGCGCCAAGAACTGACATGGAGAAGTTGCTGGCGAGCATTTGGGCGGAGTACCTGGGCATTAAAAAGGTTGGCGTACATGACAATTTCTTCGAATTGGGCGGTCATTCGCTCATCGCTGTAAAAGTTATGGGCCGCATAGAAAGGGAAACCGGGAAACGCCTGCCACTGGCAACGCTGTTTGAAGCTCCAACTGTTGAAAAGCTGGCACAATGTTTTGCGCCGGGGAAATCAATCACGTGGGACTCGCTGGTGCCCATTAAGCCTAAAGGGAGCAAAATGCCTTTATACATGGTGCATGGCGCCGGTCTGAATGTGCTGTTATTCAATACCCTGGCGGCCAATATGTCGCCCGACCAGCCTGTGTATGGCCTGCAGGCAAAGGGACTCGACGGGGTTGACGAGCCCTTAGATAGAATTGAAGATATTGCAGCCCATTATATTAAAGCCATCGTGGAACAAAACCCCAGTGGGCCTTATGCGCTTGCAGGTTATTCTTTTGGGGGCATTATCGCGTTTGAAATGGCGCGACAACTGGAGGCTTTAGGAAAAGAAGTAAAAATGTTGGCAATGTTTGATACCTATGCATACCGGTCGCCTCATTATGATACCCCTGTGGTTAAATTTTATAAACGCAGCCGCTTCTTCGTTAAACGTTTGTTCTATACTTTCACTTTTAGCAACGGGGTAAAATACCAGTTAAAGGAAAGAAGCACTAATATCAAGCGCCGCTTTATCCGCATGTGGTGGAACCTGAAGTATGGTAAAAATCAAACCCAGGCGGGTATCTTCGGCTACTCCAACAAGGTGGATGTGATGAACGAACATGCCGAAAAACACTACCAACTGAAACCATACGATATCGCGGTAGAAGTTTTCAGGGCTGAAAACAGGACTTTTTATATGGACGACGCAGAATACCTGGGCTGGAAACCCTACGCGAAGAAAGGTGTAAATATTCACCCCATACCGGGCGAGCATAACACCATATTCAAGGCCCCCAATGACAAAGTATTTGCCAGTATATTGCAAAAATGCCTTGACGAAGCGATTTTAAAGTAACAAAATTGGTATCTTTCCAATTCACGCTTCATATTTATCGCCGCAATGCCTGTTGTTAAAGTATGCAACCGTTACCTGGAAAAAGTCACCTGGCTCCCTTCGTCGCAATGTGATTTCAACATCAACGGGCATGCGACCACCTGGCGCGTTAATATCAACGACAATTTAGCCTTCCTGGAATACTATGCGTCGCTGATGAGCGCCGATGAGACCATGCGCGCCAACCGCTACCTGCAGGTTCGGGACAAAAACAGGTTTATCATCAGCAGGGCGGCATTAAGGCTGCTTTTAGCCCGGTATTTAAACCGGCAGCCTGCTGAACTCATATTTGAGGCCGGCGCCAACAAAAAGCCTTTTATAAAAAACGAGGTTCTTCAGTACAATGTTTCCCACTCCGGCGACTGGATCGTGATCGCCATAGCCAATACACCGGTGGGCGTGGATATTGAATGGATTAATCCGGCCTTTGACTACCACGATATCACCGGCGAATACTTCGGCGCGGAAGAAGCCGCTTATATTGCCGCTGACAAAGCTCATTCCCGGTTCTTTTTGCTGTGGACACGAAAGGAAGCGTTAATCAAGGCCACGGCCAAGGGGCTTGATGATGACCTTAAACTCATTCCTGCCCTTGACGGAGAGCACGACATGGACACGGATATCCTCAAATCAAATGTTAATTGGCAATCGTGTTCCTTTGAACTGGCTCCCGGTTACCTGGCAACTGTCACCACCACCGGTGCGGACAGTCGGCTCCGGTTTTTTGAGGCCAACTTCCCGGTTGGCGATCATTAAGCAATTTGCGGGCCATGGTACAGGGTAATCAAACTACATGCACATCCTTCATCATCACGTGATCGCCCCCGGTCGCGGCCGCGATCGTCAAAAAAATTACTTAGCAGCAAATGCCTTAAATACGCAAAAAAAGCAGTTTAGCGCGTTTTTATATAACCTTTCCACCTCAAAATCCGTAACCATGCCTAATTCAAACAGAACTCTCAGATTAGCATGTTATGAAAAAGAAAATCCTCATAGTTGATGACGATTTAAGTATTCTAAAACTACTCAATTTTATATTGAGCAAGGAATTTGATATTGTTGCCAAAAACAACGGTATGGATGCTTTTTCGTGGCTTGAGGATGGCAATATCCCGGAGTTGATCATATCCGACCTCCAGATGCCCTATTTTGACGGGCAATCCTTCGTAAAAAATGTAAAGATCAGCGGCCTTTTCCGCGACATACCGGTTATCCTGTTGTCAGCGGCACATGATCTGGACGAGCAGGTAACCAAAATGCCCTACAATATTGATGCTTACCTGCCAAAGCCTTTTAATCCAACATCGTTAAAATCAGCCATTCACCAGGTAATCAACATTTATGATGCAACCCATAGCTACTGAATGGAATGAGAACGCGGCGCCACATACCAGGATCGCTTTTGCAGGAATGCAAATGAGAGACCTGGTAAAAAGCGACCTGAATCCATATTTCGATATCATCTATCACAGTTCCCTTACTGAGCTTGAAGATTACCTTGGTAATCAGTCGATACTATCCGTGCCCGAAATTATTTTAATGGAGGTTGACGAACAGGGCGAATGTTTCGCGCTGGTTGAAAAGCTGAAAAGCAACTTCCTTTTCAACGGTGTAATTATCGTACTCCTTTCGCTGTCGAATGACAGGGATTTGCGGTTAACGGCCATGCGGTTAAAAGTGCATGACTTTTACATTTACCCGTTCTCGATGAATGATTTGAGGGAGCGCTTAAATTTCCTGGTCAAGTTCAAGTTTATCAAACCAAAACTAAGCGAATTATCGCAGGAGGTTGATGTGGACTACCGCGTACCCATGGGAAAGCGATTGATCGATATCTTCATTTCGGGTGCTATGCTGCTGGTGCTTTCCCCTATTTTGCTGGCCGTGGCTATCTGCGTCAAACTTGGCTCAAGAGGGCCCGTTCTCTACAAAAGCAAGCGTGTTGGCACAGGATACAAAGTATTCGATTTTTACAAATTCCGCTCGATGCGGGCGGATGCGGATAAGATGCTTATCGAGTTATCCACAAAAAATCAGTACGCAAATGAGGATGGAGGCACAAAAGCCGCATTTGTTAAAATTAAGAACGACCCCCGCGTAACTAAACTCGGCAATTTTTTACGAAATTCGAGCCTCGACGAGTTGCCTCAGCTATTCAATATTCTGAAGGGCGACATGTCATTAGTTGGGAACAGGCCATTACCGGTTTACGAGGCTGAAATGCTGACGTCGAACGAATGGTCGATGCGTTTTTTAGGTCCAGCCGGACTAACAGGTTTGTGGCAGATATCGAAACGCGGCAAGGCAGATATGTCTGAACGCGAACGAAAGAAACTGGATAATTTTTACGCACAAAACTATTCTTTCTGGCTTGATATGAAGATACTGATAAGAACTGTTCCGGCTGTTTTGCAGAAAGAAAAAGTTTGATCAATGAACAATAAATTTAAGTTTATCTGTCTGCCATTATTTGTTTTGATGTTCGCCGGGAATGCCCTTGCACAGGAAAGCATGTTCCAGGACCTATCCTACCCTTATCTTGAAAAACTGATCGCAACGGCGAAAAAGAACTACCCCCAGATGAAAGCACTGCAGAACCAGGTTGATATTGCCCGGACTACGTTTCACCAGGCCAGTTTCGGTTGGTTCGATGGTTTTACGGCATCGTACATCTACAGTCCCCAAACTGCGGTAAACTTAACGCAGCCTGAAATATTCAGAGGCTATCAATTGGTGGCAACTATCAGCCTCGGCAGCCTGTTCGAAAGACCGTATACCATTCATAATACACGGGTAGCGGTTAAAATTGCTGAAGAAAATGTGGCACAATATAACCTCACGATCGAGGCGCAGGTAAAACGCTTTTATTTTGCTTATATCGAGGCCCAGGCCGACCTGCGTAACAAAATAAACGCGGTACAGGACGCCACAACGGCGGTAAGTCAATTGAAACATACTTTCGACAAAGGGGAAACAACATATACGGTTTACAGTGGGGCGTTAACGAACCTTTACAATCAAAATTCATTCAGAATACAAGCCGAATTAGCCGTTTTCACTGCAAAAACCAACCTTGAAGAATATTTGGGAACGAAGCTGGAAAGCATAAAATAACTAATGGAACTATCGTCGTATTTTTCGCTTGTAGGCAGGTATAAATATATTATTCTCATCATTGTCCTGGCGACGGTCGGCGCTTCCTATTATCTCGTCAAAAATCTGCCCGACGATTATGTTTCGAGCACTCAAATTTCCACCGGTATTGTTGATGCTACTAAACACTTGCTTGATAAAGATGCCAACGCCGTGGCGCAGCAAGAGCAGATCAACCAGGAATTCAACAATTTAACAGAGATCATTAAGCTGAAGAAACTGATAGACAATGTTTCCTACCAGCTAATAATTCACGACCTAAGCAGCCCTACCCCCTTCAGGCAGCTAAACCATAAATTTAAAGACCTGAGTCCGGCCGCCCGGCAACACGCTTTGGAGGTTTTCCGGGAAAAACTGCAGAACCAGGAACCCCTGTCGTTGTATACCAAAGACGAAATCGGCTTAAATGAGCTGCTGATCTCGATGAAATACGATGAGCGTTCGCTGAGAAAGAACCTTGATGTGGAGCGCGATGTGGAGAGTGATTTTATTACGATCAGCTATACGTCCCAGAATCCCCAATTATCCGCTTTTGTCGTAAACACCCTTTGTAAGGAATTCCTCGACTACTATATTACCCACGTTAAACAAAGCGAAACCAACGCGGTAAGCTTTTTGCAGACACTGCTGGCTCAAAAGAAGAGTGCGCTGAACGATAAAAAGGACTCCCTGCAGCGATATAAGATAAAAAACGGCATCCTGAACCTGGATGATCAGTCGAAATCCATTAACGCCCAGATATTAAACTACGAGGACAAAAAACTGCAGGCCGAGAAGGATGAAATCTCGTACAATGGCGCGATAAAGAATATTGATAATAAGTTTAACCCTAAGGACCGGGCTTATATCGAATCGACCATCAGCCAGTACAACCAGGTGGTTACCAATACCGAGGAACAGCTGCATATTCTGAACGACCAATATGTACACAGTGGTTTCGATCCTAAGTACAAACCGGCGGTTGATTCGCTTCAAAAACAATTAACCGCCGAGATCAATAACGGCTCAGACAAATATATCACTAATCCGCAGGTGGCCAAGGATGACCTTGTGAAGCAGAAAATGACGCTTGAAGTTTCAAGGGATCTGGCAAAGTACAGTGTAGAAGCTATCGACCGGGAGCTGGCAGGTCTCCATGCCAGGTTTGAGCGCCTGGTTCCGTTTGATGCCAATGTAAAAACTTATGAGTCGGATATTACGGTAGCAAGCCAGGAATACCTTGACGTACTGAACAAATACAACCAGGCGCAATTAGAGTCGAATTTTTCCATCAAGCTGGCACAGGTTGAACCCGCAACACCCAATACAGCCGAGCCATCCAAAAAGATGCTGCTTATAGCGCTATCCGCTGTTGTCAGTTTAATAATTTGTTTGCTGGTATTATTTATATTGTATTACCTGGATGATACCGTAAAAGAGCCGATCGACCTTGTAAACAGGACACAACTACCGCTGCTGGGGTCGTTAAATACCATCAGCGGGCCAAAACCCGACCTGAAGAAGCTTTGGGACGTTGAAAACCGTCAGCGGATGAAGCAATTTAAGGAATTATTGCGTTCGGTCAGGTTCGAGATCGACCAGGAGCTTAAGGGAGAAAAGATACTCGGCATTACCAGTTTGGGCCCGGGTGAAGGCAAAACGCTTTTAGCCACAAGCCTGGCTTACGCCTACTCGGCGATCAACAAAAAGGTGCTGCTGATTGACGGAAACTTCAACAATGCCACAATTAGTAATACTATCCAGCCCAAACAGTTTGTTGAGGATTATTTCAGGAGCAATTCGTATATTGAAAGGGATGGCGCCGCAATAGGTGTGATGGGGAACCGCGGGGGCGACATCACCCTGCTGGAGATCAATGACGAACCCAATATCCGTCGCGACATGGAGGAATTAAAAACCCGTTATGACATCATCATAATAGATTTGCCGCCGCTTGATTCCCTCAACCAGTCGAAAGAATGGATATTGTTTGCCAGCAAGACAATAGCAGTGTTTGAGGCAAACAAAAATATTTTGCGGTCTCAAGTCCAGTATATCGATTATTTGAAACATCTTAATCGTAAATTTGCCGGGTGGGTATTGAATAAAGCAACTATTGAACACCACAAGAAAAAATAGCCAGCTTACCGGATGAATGATCGGTGTACGAATTACGGGAGATGAAAATTGAACATAAAAAAGCAGCAGATCCGCTTAAGGACCTTACCCCTCTGCAACGAAATACCCTCGCGGTAGCTGTCGTACTGGGTTTTATGGGTATTTTTGTTTGGTTTATTAAGATATTATTTTTTTAATAATTCCTATCCACCTGATAAATGCTGAGTGACCAGGTTACAAATAGTGCAGCCAAAAAACCATTCTGGCATAAAATAATCATCAGAAAGTTTTCGGCGCCCGTTGTGATCGCTTTTGCAGTTTTAGCCTCGCTTGCCGCAACTTTTCTGATCGCCCGCGAGGGTTACGTGCTCGGGCTCATTTTAATTTGTGCCCTCATCGGCTTGCCTGTATTATATGCCACCGTGGTTTATCCTGAATTCGGCATCATCGCCCTAATTGTCGTTTCCTTTTTCATCAATTTTGCGTCCAGGTTTTTGCCCGAACCAACGCCCATCGGCCTGGTGATGGATGCTATTACCTGGCTGCTTATTTTAGGTTTTTTTGTAAGGAAGAGAAAGGAAAAAGGATGGGCATACTTTAAAAACCCCATCACCTACTGGACACTGGTTTGGATAGGCTACAATATTTTTGAGATATTTAACCCCGTATCTCCAACCATGCTGGAGTGGCTTTTTACAGTACGGACAGTCGGCATCATCCTGCTGATGTATTTTGTTTTTTTATACCACATCCGTTCAATAGAATTTGTAAGATTATTGTTAAAGCTTTGGCTGGCGTTAGCTTTTATAGCAGCCGTTCAGGGCCTTGTACAGGAATACTGGGGTTTATTTCCTTTTGAGAACGAGTGGCTGCACCGTTACCCCGAACGCTTCAAGCTGCTGTTCATCGCCGGGCACCTGCGCAAATGGGGGCCTTTTTCTGACCCGGTAGTATTCGCTTACAACATGGTTGCCGCTGCCTTAATTTGTATTGCACTGGTACTCGGCAAAATCAAAAGATCAAAAAAGATCGTCGCATTTCTCCTGGCCATTTTCTTTTTCACAGCAATGCTTTATTCAGGCACCCGCGCATCCTACGTGATCATCCCATCGGCTTTGGTAATGCTCACTATCCTCAATTTCAATAAAAAAATATTTATGTTCGTGTGCGTCTGCGGTACGGTGCTGGGCTTCCTTATTGTGGTTCCCACTTCCAACCCTACGCTCATCAGGTTCCAAAGCGCGTTCAAGCCGTCCAAGGATGCCTCATTTGAGGAAAGGGCAAAAAACCAGGAAAGGATCAAGCCCTATATCCTGGCCCATCCTATCGGCGGGGGCCTGGGGTCGGTAGGCGTTTGGGGACAGCGTTTTGCGCCAAACTCCTATCTGGCAAAGTTCCCGCCTGATAGCGGTTATGTGCGTGTAGCGGTGGAAATGGGCTGGATAGGTCTGCTGCTCTACTGTGTCTTCACTTTCATTGTCCTTTACACGGGTCTCCGCTATTTTTACCTCATCCGTGACCCGGAGCTTAAAACCTATTGCCTGGCGATGATATTAATTATTTTCGCTTTCGATATTGGTAACTATCCGCAGCAAGCACTCGTACAATACCCGTCGAACATTTTATACTATATGGCGATGGCGCTGTTAAGTGTTTTGATGCGGTTAGACCTTGAGAAAAGGAATACAAATCCTGTTTCAGCAACCGCCATAACCCAATAGTTTGCGGGTATTTAAGAGTTGATGAAACCAATAAATAACAATGTCCTTACTTCAAATCGTTAAGTCAAAGCCGGGGCTCAAAAAATTCACACATTGGTTGATCATTCCCACGGGCCAGGCGAGGCCGAGGTTATGGGTGCGATGGTTTGTGAATCCTTTTATTCACAAAAAAGGCAGGGGCGCCAAAATAAGATTTAACACCCGCATGGATGTTTTTCCCTTTAACATGTTCAGTCTTGGCGCAAATAGCATTATTGAAGATTTTGCGACAATAAACAACGGCGTGGGCGATGTATTCATTGGCGAAAACACAGGGATTGGTTTAGGCAATGTGATTATTGGCCCGGTTAAAATGGGCGATTATGTAATGCTGGCACAAAATATCGTCATCTCTGGCCTGAACCATGGCTACCAGGACGTTACTGTGCCCCCCCGCCTGCAAAAGGTGGTAACCAAACAGATCACAATTGAAGACAACGTTTGGATAGGCGCCAATTCTGTGGTCACCGCAGGTGTAACCATCGGCAAACATGCCGTTATAGGCGCAGGCAGCGTAGTTACAAAAGATATACCCCAATATAGCGTAGCAGCAGGCAACCCTGCTAAAGTGATCAAAAAATATAACTTTAAAACCAACAGCTGGGAGCGTGTATAATGGGATTTTTTAAAAAATTAATAAATAAACATACTCTTTCGCTGGCCAGCAATGCAATAATGCCAATTGTAGGCATGGTTACTGTTGCCATGCTGGCACATGCCTTAAAGGGAGCACTCGGCAATTATGTACTGTTTTTGCTGACCTTTACGCTGGCAAACTTTTTCCGCAGCGGCTTTCTTCAAACTGCGCTGATCAAATTTTATTCGGGAGCTTCGAAGGAACGCGCTGCTACCGTTGTGGGTTCAACCTGGGCAGTCGCAATTTTACTGACAGTGATATTAGATGTGGTCAGCCTTTTAGTCCACCTTATTTTTAAGGGCGACCCTTCTGTCGAGATCATTTCAAAGTGGTTTGGTATTATATTCGTTTGTACGCTGCCTTCAAGTATTGCCCTTTGGGTGCTGCAGGCCGAAGAACGCTTTGATCGTGTTTTTATCCTGCAGCTCATCGGGCAAGGCAGTATCTTTCTTTCGGTTGCCACGTTGGTTATTACCGGGCATGCTGTTTTCCATAATGTAGTTTATGCGTACTGTTTATCGGCGACCTTTACCAGTTTATTTTCTATTGTGATGGGTTGGGCCAGGATAAAAACCGTCGCCCATAAAACAATGGCCTGCATAAAAGAGCTGGTTAACTTTGGAAAATATAGCGTAGGCACATCCATCAGCTCCTATTTGCTTAGAGCCTCCGACACGTATATTATCGGTTTTATGTTTATCAACCCGGCTGTGGTAGGCGTTTACTATTTGCCGCAGCGATTGATGGAAGTAGTTGAAATACCGCTGCGCAGCTTTATTGCCACAGCCTATCCGGCAATGGCAGCAGCAGTTCAGCGGAACGACAAACAATACATGACCTACGTGATGAAAAAATACGCGGGCATCCTCACCATCCTGCTTATTCCGGTTTCTATCATCGCGTTTATCGCAGCGGACCTTGTGATCAAAATTATAGGGGGCAACACATCGCTTACGGAACATATGGACCCTCCTACCGCGGCTGCCGTGATTAAAATTATCGGCGGCGATACCTTTGCCAATTCCGATGCGGCAAATGTTTTCAGGATATTTATGAGCCTTGCCATACTGCTTCCGATAGACCGTTTTTTTGGCATAACGCTTGATATCCTCAATAAACCGCACATCAATATGATCAAAGTATTGCTGATGCTTTCGGTCAACGTGATAGGTGATTTTATCGGCATCAAGCTTACGCATAATTTATACGGCGTAGCCATCTCGTCAATATTCACCTTTTTAACCGGCATCATTTATGGTTATTGGGTGCTGAAAAGAAATTTAAATTTTACGCTCCGCGATATACTGAAACTCGGTTTTATGGAGATGCGATCATTAGCTGAAGATTTTATAGCGAAGCAAAACAGAAAATTAGCCGACAAATCAAGTTGATCATAAAAACCCTCCCCTAAGTTTTTGCCCGTGCCGCTTACCAACCAAAATATCATTATTTTTTCGCAGATGCAGTTCGATCAACCGCTGGAATCGACGAATTATATTATGGCCAAACATTTGGCAAAAGATAACAGGGTTTACTATGTGGACCGGCCCTACACCTGGCTCGATTACATCAAATTCAGGAACACGCCAGGATTTAACACCAGGAAACCACACTTTTTCTCATCGTCAAACAGCCTGATCGACACTGATAATCCTAACCTCAAGATCGTTATTACCCCCCCGGTTCCTTCCATCAACATGCTGCCTGAAGGCTGGCTATACCGCCGGGCGTTAAAGCTCAATGAAAGGATTGTGGCTAATCGCCTTAAAAAAATTATAAAAGATCATAACATCCGCGATTATATCTACATCAACTCTTATAACGTTGCCTTTCCGTCTATGCACAAGCTGCTTAAGCCAGCCATGACCGTTTACCACTGCGTCGATCCGCTCATAGAGCCTTACCAGACCCGTCACGGGTTAATTAACGAAGACCTTTTGGTAAAAGATGTTGATATGGTGATCTCGACCAGCAAGGAACTTTCGAACAAAAAGGGCTTGCTGAACAGGCGTTCATTTTTCAGTCCTAATGCGGCCAACATCAGCCATAGCCAAAAGGCGCTTGACCCCGGGCTAAAAGTCGCTGATATTTTGTCGGGCATAAAAAGGCCGGTGATCGGTTATTTTGGCAATATCGAGCGCAGGATCGATTACGAACTAGTAAAGCAGCTCGTCATCAAAAATCCCGACAAAAACTTTGTATTTATCGGCCCTGTAGATCGCTATTACGCAAATGAGGAGGACTACAAATTTCCAAATATGTACTTTAAGGGACCGGTTCCGTACGAGACGATGCCCGCTGTTTTAAAAGGATTTGACGTGGCCATTATTCCATTTAAAAAGGACGAAGTGAGCAACAACATATTCCCACTGAAACTTTTTGAATACCTCGGCTCGGGCAAACCTGTAGTTTCAACAGACTTTAACCCGGACCTGAAAGATTTCACCGGCGATACCGTCGCCTATTGTAAAAATGCGGAGGAATTCTCCGGCGCGCTGGACGCCGCGCTAAAAGATACGGAAACACAGAAACAAAAGCGGCTGGAGGTTGCCGCCGATAATACCTGGGAACACCGCGCCCTTGAGATAAAAGACTTATTAAAAACCAATCTCGATAATAAACTTGCCCTGGTTTAAAGTTTTTAATAAAATTTTAAAAAATATCCGACCATTTTTTATCGCGCTACCGTATAAGGACTTAGCTTTTTTATATGGAAATTATTAAACTTATTGCCACAGTAATTACAAGTATAATTTTTGTGTACCTGGGTGTATACAGCCTTTACTTATTTGTTTTTTCGGTTTGCGGCAAGCTGATCCCAGCTAAAAATCCGCCGGCAACTATCAAACTGGCTAAGTTTGTGGTTTACATTTGCTCGTACAAGGAAGACGAAATCATTTTAAACTCCGCTGCAAGCGCCGTAACCATCAATTATCCCAGGCATCTGTTTCACGTATGCGTGATCGCTGATTCGCTAAAGCCCGAAACTATTGAAAAACTGAAACAACTGCCTATACAAGTGCTTGAAGTTGTTTTTGAAAGCAGTACCAAATCAAAGGCATTACACAAGGCGATTGAAAATACCGCCGAAGGTTTTGACGCGGCCGTTGTTTTTGATATTGACAATGTTGCGGCGCCTGATTTTCTGCACCGCATCAACAGCTACCTGCAGGCAGGCGAGCGCGTGGTACAGGGCCACCGTGTTGCAAAAAACACCAATACGCAGATAGCGATATTAGATGCCATCAGCGAAGAAGTAAACAACCATCTTTTCCGCAAGTCGCAGCGTGTTTTTAATCTTTCCGCGGCCATTATCGGCTCGGGCATGGCGCTGGAATACCAATTATTTAAAGATGTAATGCTGCAGATTGACGCGGTGGGCGGCTTTGACAAGGAAATGGGCTTACTGCTCACCCGTAATAAAATCGGCGTAGCCTATGCGGAAGACGCCCTGATCTACGATGAAAAAGTAAGCAACCCTGAAAACTTTAAAAAGCAACGCCGCAGGTGGCTGTCGGCACAATTCAGCCTGCTGCGCAAATATGGAATGAGTGGGTTCGGGCAGTTGTTTTTACACGCCAACTTCGACTATTTTAACGAAATTTATCAATTATCGATATTGCCCCGGGTGATGATGCTGGGCTTTATGCCGCTGATGTTACTGGTATCTGTGTTTACGCCGGGTATAGGGCCGTCATGGCCGCTTTGGCTGGGCGCGACTGTTTGCTGCTACACCGCCATCCTTATTGCCATACCGGCAAGCTTTATTAATGAAAAATTCTGGGGCGCGGTTTTGCGTGTGCCGATGATATTTTTGACCATGTTTTTGCTGTTATTTAAGCTAAAAGGGGCAAATAAAAAATTTATTCATACACCGCATATCCATAACGCCGAATAATATGCACATGTACCCGTTTAATGCCCTGGAATTCGCAGGACGCTATTGAAAACCAAATGCTGAACGAAACGATGAACAGCCAGATGCAAATAGAAAAACAAGCCGATCTGAATAGTACCGATGCCAACTACCCGAAGGAAAAGGCGCTGCCTTACTTTCTGAACGCGTGTGCAAAACACCACGCAGGAAAAGTGGCCCTTAAGTTCCACGGCCGCCAGTTAACCTATGCAGACCTGTATGCCCAATCAAACCGGCTGGCTAAGCTTTTGATAGACAACGAAGTAAAAACAGGCGATGTGGTAGGCCTGGCGCTTGACCGTTCACCGGAAATGGTGATTTCCCTGCTGGCGATCCTGAAATCCGGCGCGGCATACGTGCCCCTTGATCCCGAATATCCGAAGGACCGGATCGAGTTTATGCTGGAAGATTCGGGGGCGAAAATATTACTGACATCAAAAAAATATGCAAAGCATTTTGCCTCAACCGCGACGGAGATCCTGATAGAGGATGCGATGGACAAACTCGGTTCCTACAGCCCTGAGGAGCCGGCCATTGCATTCAGCAGCGAAGAACTGGCCTATATCCTTTACACTTCAGGCTCAACCGGCAAACCCAAAGGCGTACAAATACGGCACTATAACCTGGTCAACTTCCTGCTAAGTATGCAGAAGGAACCCGGCATGACCGCCGACGATAAAATTTTGGCGGTTACCACCATTTCATTCGATATAGCAGGGCTCGAGTTGTACCTGCCGCTGATCAGCGGCGCTGAACTGACTTTGTGCAACTCCGAAACTTCCAAAGACGGCCGGATGCTGCTCGACCTGGTAAAGGATCAGCAAATCACGTTTATGCAGGCCACCCCCTACACCTGGCGGATGATGCTGGAGGCCGGTTGGGAAAACTTCCTGCCGATAAAAATACTTTGCGGCGGCGAGGCCCTGCCCCGCGATATGGTCAGCAAGCTCACCGGGCGCAGCAGCGCTTTGTGGAATATGTACGGGCCAACGGAAACCACTATTTGGTCGACATTGAAATTAATTATTACCGATGAGGATATTTCCATTGGCAAGCCTATCGCCAATACACAAATTTATATCCTGGACGAAAAGATGAATAACCTCATTGACGGATCTGTGGGCGAGATATTTATCGGTGGTGAGGGAGTGGCGCCTGGCTATCGTAACCGGCCTGACCTGACGGCTGAAAGATTTTTGGACGATCCATTTTGCGGTATACCGGGAAACAAAATATACCGCACCGGCGACCTTGGCCGCATAAATGAAAACGGCGAGATATACTGCCTGGGCCGGATTGATCACCAGGTGAAGGTGCGGGGATACCGCATCGAACTGGAAGAAATTGAACACGCCCTGGCCAAACAGGGTGATATAAAAGAAGCGGTAGTAATTGCGCGGGAAGATTTGCCCGGCGATCCGCGGCTGGTAGCCTATGTGGTGCTTAAAGCAGGTAATGGACAGGTGGACCTGAAAATGCAAACCCAGACCTGGCACCGCGCGTTGATGGCCGTGTTGCCTGAATACATGGTTCCTGATGACTTTGTGCTGCTGGAGGCCATCCCCATTACCCCAAATGGCAAAACCGACCGCAAATCGCTCCCCAAACCGGATTATGACCTGATCACCCGTACCGGCGACTATGTGGCCCCGCGCACCGATGTGGAAAAATTGGTTGCAGAAATATGGCAGGAGGTGATGGGCATACCGCGCATCAGCATTTTTGATAATTTTTTTACCATCGGCGGGCGATCGCTGGTGGCGGTGCAGATCATGGCGCGGATTGAGAAAGAAACCGGCAAAAGGCTGCCGCTTGCTACACTTTTTGAACATTCGACGATTGAAAAACTCGCGGTCCGGCTTAATGTGGACGCCAAATCCATCACATGGGAATCATTAGTGCCCATAAAACCGTCCGGCAGTAAAATGCCGCTGTATATCGTTCATGGCGCGGGCTTAAATGTGCTGCTGTTCAATGCGCTGGCCATGAATATGGATGACGACCAGCCGGTTTATGGCCTGCAGGCGCGCGGCCTCAACGGCGTGGATGAGCCCCTGGACGTAATGGAGGATATTGCGGCAAACTATATTGCCGAGATCATCGGCCAAAACCCCGAGGGGCCGTATGCCCTTGCGGGTTATTCACTGGGCGGCACAATTGCCTATGAAATGGCGCGACAAATGACAGCCGCCGGCAAAGATGTAAAACTGCTTGCCGTATTTGATACCTACGCCAAACAAAGCGACAAATACGACCCCTTTGTAAAGCGGATGTTTAACAAAGTGTCCCTGTTCATTATGCAATTCCTGTACAGCTTTATATTATTCGCCAACGATCCAAAAAGAACTATTCAATACAAAAGCACCTCGATAAAACGCAGGATGATCCGCCTGTTTTGGAAAGTAAAAGGTACTGAAGAGAAACGCGAGGGCTTTTTTGCTTATGACAATGAAATAGATGAAGCCAGCGCAAAGGCTAAACGAAACTACTATCAAAAACCACTTAACATCACCGTCGACCTGTTCAGGGCAAAAAAGAAGACTTTTTACATGTCGGATTTTAAATACCTGGGCTGGAGAAAGTTTGCGCTGAAAGGCGTAAACGTTCATGACATACCGGGAGAGCATAACACCATATTTGCCCCGCCGCATGATAAAGAATTTGCCGTTGAGCTGCAAAAATGCCTCGACAGGGTAGCCGAAGTCAAAGCATGAAAGTATCGATAGTTACCATAAATTTTAATCAGCCAAAAGTCACCGAAGAGCTGCTGGCCACCATCCCCGCTGCCGGTGACGTTGAAGTGATTGTTGTTGACAATGGCAGCGACACGGACCATACCGCCGAATGGCGGATTAAATATCCATCCATTCAATTTATCCGTTCCGAAAAGAACCTGGGCTTTGCAGGCGGTAATAATATCGGGTTGAGGGCAGCCAAAGGCGATTATCTTTTCCTGGTGAACAATGATACCGAGTTTACGCCCGGCCTCGTTCAACAGCTCACAAGCGTACTGGATTCGCACCCTGAAGCAGGCATGGTGTCGCCAAAGATCAAATATTTCTACAATAAAAACCTGATCCAGTATGCGGGGTACACGCCGCTTAATTTTTACACAGGCCGCAATAGCTGCATCGGCCAGCTTGAAGAAGATAAGGGCCAGTACGACAATTATACGGGGCCTACCGCCTACTGTCACGGCGCGGCCATGATGGTGCGCAAAGAAGCCATTGAAAAGGCCGGTTTAATGACTGAAAATTTCTTTTTGTATTACGAGGAGCTGGACTGGTGCGAACACATCAAACGGGCGGGCTACCAGGCCTGGGTTTGCACCGGGGCGCTGATCTATCATAAAGAGTCGGTCTCCGTGGGTAAAAAAAGCAGGCTGAAAGAGTACTTTATGAACCGCAACCGGATACTGTTTATCCGCAGAAATGCGCCGATGTTAAAGAAACCCATTTTTTATCTTTATTTTCTGACGTTTGTTGTACCCCGGAACCTGGTGAGCTATGCAAAAGCAAAAAATTACGACTATATATCCACCCTTTTTAGCGCGGTTTGGTGGAATGTTACCAATAATAAAAACAGTAAAAACCTTGGTTACCGTTAATTAAGCCCATGAAAATCGCATTTTGGTTAAGCCTCGCAGTCGTTTTTTACACCTTTGTCGGGTACGGCATCCTGTTGTATGTGATCATCCGGTTAAAGCGGATAGTTAAGGGCCGCAGGGCCTTAGTGACGCCGCTTAACAACTTACTGCCTTGCTGCACGCTGGTTGTTGCGGCCTACAACGAGGAAGATTTTATTGAAGACAAAATCAAAAACTGCCTTGGGCTGAAATACCCGGCCGGTAAATTGAAATTTCTGTTTGTCACCGATGGGTCGAATGATAACACGCCGGATATCGTAAGCCGCTACCCGCAGGTAACCCTGCTGCACCAGAATGGGCGCTCGGGAAAAATTGCCGCAATACATAGGGCTATGGCCCAGGTAAATACAGATATCGTGGTATTTACGGATGCGAATACTTTTTTAAACGCGGAAGCCATGGTGAATATCTGCCGCCATTACGTGGATGACACGGTTGGCGCTGTTGCGGGCGAGAAACGCGTGCATGCCAGCGAAAGCGCTGACGCCAGCGCGGCAGGCGAGGGTTTCTATTGGAAATATGAATCGGCGCTGAAGAAATGGGACTCCGAGCTATACTCAGTCGTTGGCGCGGCAGGTGAGTTGTTCAGCGTAAGGCGTTCACTTTATGAAGATGTTCCGGCCGATACGGTTTTGGACGACTTTATGATCTCGATGCTGATCGCCTCAAAAGGTTACCGGATCGTTTATGAGCCACAGGCCTTTGCCATGGAATCAGCTTCGGAAAACGTAACTGAAGAATTAAAGCGAAAGATCAGGATCGCCGCCGGCGGAATGCAATCCATCCTGCGCCTCAAAAGCCTCTTCAATCCTTTTAATTACCCTGTTTTGTCTTTTCAGTACGTCAGCCACCGCGTGTTGCGATGGACCGTTACGCCCTTTCTGCTTATTGCGGTACTTATTCTTAATGCCTGGTTGGCGCAGCAGCCCGGCGAATTACTATTTAAAGCGATATTTGCCGCCCAGGTCTTTTTTTATTTGCTGGCCATTGGCGGCATGATAATGGAAAAAAGACATATCCGCATAAAAGCATTATTTGTGCCCTACTATTTTTGCATAATGAACTATGCTGTGCTGATGGGTATTATCCGTTATTTCACTGTCAAACAAAGCGCCGTTTGGGAACGTGCGCAAAGGAAACAGCCTGTGATGGAAAAGGTGAGCTGAAAGCTTAAGCAGAAAGCTGAAAGCAAAAGCTGGTGATACTGCGTGCGATAACGTTATGTGGTGATCATTGATCCCAAATCACAAAATCAATTCCATTTGAATGTTCGACCGCTCGTAAGGAGACGGTTGGCCAAAAATGCGCCTAAAACCCAGTTTTTGATAAAGGCTGATGGCTGGTTCCAAACGGGTATTGCTTTCCAGGAATAACTTTTTTGCGCCGAGCGCCCTGGCCCTTTCAACTGCGGCCTGTCCCAAAAGATAGCCGATCCCCTTCCCTTTTGCCTCGTCCGCGACGGCCATTTTAGCCAGCTCGAACACTTGCTCACCGGTTTCGACCAAAGCGCACGTGCCTACAGGTTTGCCGCCGGCAAGCGCGAAAAGTATCACGCCATTTTGGTCCAGTATATTTTCTTCGGGGTAGTCGAGGTACTTGTAATCCGACGCCTCCATTTTAAAATACCTGGTGATCCATTGTTCATTAAGTTCCTTAAACGCCTGCTTATATCCAGGCTCGTAGTCAACAATAGTGACATGTTTGCCTTCTCTTAATTTCATTTCGTCCCCTACCCTTTTTAACAGGCTTTTTTTGTTCAGTATAAATTCCCATTCTTCTATGGCCTTCCAAAGGTCGCTTTGCGTTTCCGCAATCGCTTTTTCAATGGCCGATTCCACGTCGGTGTATTGGGCCTGTATACGCCCGTTAATTTCAAAGCCTTTTTCAGTCAGTTTAACGTAGTTTTCGCGCTTGTCAGTTTGGTTATCGCCTTTGGTTAATACGCCGTGCTTTTTCATCTCCTTTACAATTACGCTTACCGATGGGTGCGACTGCCCGATCTCCCTGGCAATCTGCGATATGGTTTTTTCATCGCCCGATGAAAGCACATAAAATACCGGGAACCATTTGGGCTGAATATTTACCCGGTAAAGTGAGTACACTTCCGCAGCCTGGTCGGTAAGCAATTCGCTCAGTCTTCTCAGCCGGCTTCCTAAAGCCATTTTGCCTGTTTTTTGATAAAAATCCATATAGGTAATTAATTACGTAATTGATTACGTAAAATAAGGAAAGAATCTTCAGAATAGCAAGAAGAATTAAAAATTCAGGCAATTAAGGCGTCAATCTCGTCGGCAAGCTGCTTATCCTTTGCGGTAACCTTATCCCCGGCCGAGTGCGTGGACAGCCAAATCTCCAGCTTGTTATAAGTGTTGGTCCAGGTGGGATGATGATCATGCTTTTCGGCAAGTAGGGCCACCCGGGTCATAAAAGAAAACGCTTCCGAAAAATTTTTAAACTGAAAAGCGCGGTAGAGCTTGTTGTCGGTTTCTTGCCACATGGTGTGTTATTTTAGTGTTTATGAAGATTTGGTCGGTAGCTACTTTAGTTTTTAACCACAAAGGCCACCAATAGAAGACGCAAAGAGCGCAAAAAAGAAAATAAAAATCTTCTGATAAAACTGTTCGCAATTAAAACTTTGTGCACTTTGCGTTCCCCGCTTTGTGCTCTTTGCGGTTAAATCTTTAAGCTTCAACAACCAAAATCACCGAAAGTTTGAACGATTACTATACGCCCAAAGATAGTCCATCATATTCATATCCCACGTCTTTCACGCAAAATGCGCTTTCATCACTTTGGCATAATCGGCAATCGCAATAGCTGAGTCGCCAATTTCCGGATGCCACAATTTTTCCCATTCAAAACTATAATAACCTTTGTACCCCCCATTCCGCAAAGCGTCGATCGCGGAGAATATCGGCACTTCTCCCTGTCCCATCAATACATAATGTGGTTCGCCGTTAAGCAGTTTAGCGTCCTTAATATGCGTATGCCTGATGTACGGGCGCAGGACTTTATAAGCCTCGGCAGGCGACTCCTTAGTGATCGTCCACATATTGGTTACATCCCATACCATGCCGCAGTTGGGGTGTTGCGCGGCTTTCATCACCACTTCCAGGTCGGCTATTTTTACCAGGCCGCCGTGCGATTCAACCAGCACGCTTACCGCGCTACCTTTTGCATGGTCAGCCAGTTCAAGCAAGCCTGTAACGATCCTGTCCAGGGCGGCCGTTTTCTCCTGGTCTTTAGGGATATCATTGGGAAACACCCTGATAAAAGGGCAATTCAGTTGCTGTGCCAGGTCAATAAAGCGCCGGCCCTCGTCCATATTCTTTTGCCTTTCAGCCGGGTCGGCAATATGCATGGCGGCGGATGAGCCCAGGTCGACGAAACGGAGACCTTTATCCGTCATTTTTTTTAACGTTTCCTGCCTGGCTTCTGCAGTGCTCAGCTCTTTTACTTTGGTGAGTTCCATTTCGCGCAATATGCCGCGCAGCTCAATGCCGTTATAGCCATTCGATGCTGCAAAATCAATGACCTGGGTAAACGGCCAATCAGGGCAGCCCAACGTAGAAAACGATAAAAGGAGCTTATCTTTTTTTAAACCAATTGAAGGCACAATCAATGAACCTGCAGTCAGTAACGAGGAAGTCCGCAAAAACCGGCGGCGCGAATAGTTCATCATAACGGTATATAATTAAGGTTAGTCTTGAGTCGAGAGTCCAGAGTCGGGAACAAAGCGTCAAAACCATAGAACGGTAAGAACTGCAAAGCGCACCTATCTACGACGTATACACAACCAGACTGTCCGATTTTGTTTCTTTTCAATAATATCAATATCCAATCAGAATTTTCCAGACTCTTGACTCCTGACTCACTGTTGTCCGGTAAAAATACGAATAATTAAAAAAAGCACCTATTTGGATAAATAAGGGGCATTATTGAGAGGTTACTGGAAAGTAAGCCCCCTCATTTTTAGGTTTTGAAAAGA
>Ga0068856_100000079_pt1 | contig 92486 bp, 84 predicted proteins | sample KBSCornC62_FD_66595 | JGI IMG/M metagenome (GOLD analysis project Ga0068856, IMG submission 66595) | Corn rhizosphere microbial communities from Kellogg Biological Station, Michigan, USA - KBS Corn C6-2 | ecosystem: Host-associated > Plants > Roots > Rhizosphere > Soil ...
GACCGTTTTTACCCGGCGACTGGGGCAGCTCGACGCGTCGCGACAACACGATTTATCTTCACGTTTTGAAATGGCCGGAAGACAAACTCATCCTGCCTGCGATTCCAGCGAAAATTGTTCACGCAACGGCTTTGACCGGCGGCGAAGTGAAGGTCGCCCAGAGCGACAAGGGCGTCGAACTTTCCGTGCCAGCCGCCACCCGGAACGAAATGGATACCATTATCGCCCTGCAATTGGATTCATCCGCCGACGCGATAAAACCTTTGAAATAGAATGAAGAATCGTCCTTTCATCAGCATCTGGTTCGGAAATTTTTTCGAGCCGTTTTACAGCGACTTCAAAGCCACGCGCAAAGGCCTCGCCGATTGCGCGGCACTCGGCTTCAACAGCATCAACCTCGACTCGAAGGCGTGGGAGGATTTCTTTGCCCGCTATCGCGGCGAACCGGCCAGCCAGTATGTCGCCATGCACGAGTTTATGATGGCGGAGATGGCGAAGCTCGGGATGGATTACACCTGTCTCGCGCTCTATCTCTGCGGCGATAATCTCTACCCCAACATCCGTAGCGTGCCGCCGGTGCGCGGCGAGGAGCCGGTGCGACCGGATGGCCAGCCGATGGGCACTTACAAATACTGGTCGCCCAAGGCGCAAGCGACGATGGTGGAGCACGTCAAAGGCCTGCTCAAACTTTATGGCAAGGGCATGCGCCGTAATGCCGACGGCAAGATCATCATGCAAACGATGTTCGAGCCGATACCCAAGCCGAGCTTCGATGCTGAAGGCAAAGCGAAATATCTCGCGTGGCTGGAAAAGCGTTATGGCGGCGACATCGCCAAGTTGAACAAGCGCTACGGACTCAAGGCAAAATCCTTCGCCAAGCTCAAGCCATCGGAATACTGGCTGCGACCGGAGGAATTGAACTGGGTTGGTTGCGCGCGGCCGACGGCGGATGATTTCGCCAAACGCACACCGGACTTCTACCGCTGGTTGGACAACCAGACACATCTCGCCGAGGTGCTGCAAGAGTATCTCGCGACGATGAAAAAGAACTGGCGCGAGCTGGAGCCGGATTTGTTCATCGAGCCGTTGTTGCATCAATGGGGATATTTCTTCAACCCGCCGGGACAGATTGACTGGCAGACCGGCCAGCGTGCGCTGGATGTTTACAAGTGCGCCGCGCACGTGGACAGCGTGCTGTTCATCGCGTCACCGTTGAATGCCGAGAACCGTGCGGATGCGATGGCGTTGAGCGTTGAGGGTTCGATCCTCCGCAATGCAAATTCGCATCGTCCGTTTACCGCCGGGCTGTATCTGGGACGGCATGTGAACGGCGACATTTACCGCGTCGTGCCTCCGGCAGAATCCATCGCCACGCACATCGCCAATGGTGCGAAGGGACTGCACATCTACGGCTACAGCGGCCTCGACGACGGTGGCGTGATGTTCCGTATGGACGAGATGTTCAAAGACTCGCTGCGCGCCGGCAATCGTTGGGCGGCGAAAGTGATGCCGTTGCTCACCGTGCCGCGTGCCAAGGAAGTCGCGCTGCTGTTCCCCGCCGAGATGAGCCTTTATGAACCGCTCGAATTGGAGACCGAAGGCCGGCATCGGATGGATTTGCTCGGCTGGTATGCGCAATTCACCGACCTCGGCTGGCACGTGGACATCGTGCATCCCGATCAAGTTGTGGGCGGCGTGCTGCAGGGCTACAAGCATCTAGTCGTGCCGCACAATTCGCTTTACGACCTAGGCGACAACGCGGCGCTGGAAGCCGCCGTGAAAAAATTTGTGCGCGGAGGCGGCACTGTTTACCACGGGCCTCACTGCGACTTGGCGAAACGCGCTTTTGGCGTCAAAGAGGAGGTAATCGCGTTCGACTGCATCAAATGGGACGAGGAAATCATTCCGCACGGCTGGTCAACGGCTGCGTTCAAGAGCGGCAAGGCGATTGGCAAATACATCCAGTCCGGCAAGACCGCCATCGCGCAGACGAACATCGGGAAGGGAAAAGTTTTCTCGTTCGGCTTTCAATACGGTTACAGCTACTCGCGCCACACGATGCCGATCGTGCCGCCGCAATACGGCAAGCGCGAGATGCACCCGGTTGTGCTGCTCACGGAAACGCCCGTTGCCGCGCTCGCCGGGACTTCGCCGCTCGCGCCGATGAAGCCAATCAAAGGCGTTGAGTTTGCGCGCTTCGGAAAGAAACTCGTCATTGTGAATCACCGTTCCAGTCCGGTGGACATCCGTGGCATCCGGGCGAAAAGGGCCATTGCTTTGGTGCCGTCCGCACCTGGCTGGCTTGCGGCGCATTCGGCGGCGTGCGTGGAGTTGTGAGCGGTCTGAGGAAATTCCGCGAATCGAGCTGAGCAGTGGTGCGCGCGGCGGGAGTTGAACCCACAACCTTCGGCTTCGGAGACCGACGCTCTATCCAGTTGAGCTACGCGCGCAGGGCCATCACAATAGCGGTGCGACGGCCGTTGCTCAATGCAATTTCATGGTTTCGTTTGGCCGGTCAGTTGCCCGGGGAAAACCATTCACCTGGTGCGAGGGAAGCGGGGTGATGCTTTGTTCCGGCCCAACCGCTCTTACCGTCACCATAACTCCCCGGATTTCATATCTTGTGCGCAGGTGCCGAGGGTCAGATGGCGCGGGTCTGTTTGTAGAACCACTGAAGCTGCTCGGGTGAGCTGCCTTCATCCATGTTTTCAGCAGCGATCATTTCATTGCCTCGCGCGGCGGGCACCACTTCCTTCAATTTCCAGTCGTTGTCCAAACGGCCAAAAGTCCAGAATTCCGTGAATGGCGTGACGTAGGCGTCCCGACTGATCAGCAGGTTGTTCCGCCGGACAGCCCGCTGGGCGTGGGCGCTGATGCGGACGGTGAATTCATCCTGCGAATTATCGGAATAATTCTGCACCAGGATCAGTTCTACCTTGCGCACGCACAGGTTCCGGAATTCCAGCCGGGTGCCCTGGGCGCCGAGTTGGACGAGTTCGCCTTGCAGGCCGGCGGCGATTTCGGGAAACATTTCATCGGCCGGGACCGATGCGGGATCGCCCTTTTCCCGGGCGAGTGTGACGTCCAGGAAAACCTTCCGGGCGCGCTCCAACATCGCCTGCCGGTTCCAGAGTTTGTCGGTCTGGACGAGGAAGTTCAGCAGCCGCTCGATGCGCGTGGCCTTGCTTTCCGTTTCTTTATCCAGCCACGGCCCGGCCGGCCCCGCCTGGTTGGCGGTCTCGTCATAAACCTGGTTTAAGCCGGTGTCGGTGAACTGCTCGAAAAAGTTTTCATCTTTCAACGCATCGGATTCGCGGGATTGTTCGATTTCCCGGAGCAGCCACGCGCCGTCCTGGCGCTGGAAGGTCCAGAATTCCTGGAACCGGGCCGGCTGGTCGTCGCCCCGCAAAAATTCCCGGGTCCGGTCTTCCACATAATAATCCCGGGCGCTGGCCGTGATGAGCGCCGTGAACTCGCGTTCATCTTTCTTCTGCCCGTAGCGGACGTTGACGATGTCCACCTGTTCGACCCGCAGGTTGGAGATCACGTTGATCTCGTGATTGGCGATGAGACCGCTCAACTGCGAACAGTGTTCGGCGTAAAGATCCGGCATGAGCAGCGATTGCATGGGGCTGTATTGGCGCGACTGCCAGCACGCCTGTAATTTTATGAAGGTGGAACGCGCCTGCTCCGTGAGTTTTTCCGGTGCCATCGTCTCATCCACCCGCGCGAGGAACTCAAGCAGTTTTTTCGTTTTGGCGGCCTTGGGCGCGATGGCGGCCCGGGTATAAACGTAATCCAAATCTTCCTCCGTGCTCTCACCGGATTCAGACTGCTCGGCAAAATATTTGGCCACGACAATGACCATGACGATACCGAAAATGATGAAGAAAACCTTGGGATCCCCGGAGCCTCCGCCCGAACCTCCGTGATAACCTCCGCCAAATCCACCGCCTCCGCCAAATCCGCCACCCTTGTTGTGCACCACGAACCCGTCGGCGACAAAGGTATGCGGTTCGCCGACCTGCAAATTGTAAACCACTTCTTCGCGATCGGTTGCCGTGATATGCCGGATGATTGCCGGCTTCAACCAGCCATTTCGCCAGGCCATGATCGCGTCGCCGGTTTTCAATGCTCCCGCCAGACGAAATTCTCCCGCGCCGGAAAGCAACGGATGTTCCGACGTCGTCCGCAGCACTCCCGCGTCCGTTTCGAAGTGGAGCAAGGCCGACCGGGTCCGGTGAACGGATTCAATGGCGGTCTCAACCGTGCCGCCGCGCGCATCCACGGCCAGCACGATGTCACCCGGCTGGAGTGTCTCGATGGGTATGACGCCGCCCGGAATGCGGACACGGGTGCCGGCCGGGAAACATCCGCCGCCCTTGTTATGAACGGCCACGCCGCTGGCGAAATACGTATTCGGATGATCGGTCTGCAGATTATAGACCCGTGTCGGCGCGTGAACGCTTGCGAGGCTTAAAATCTTTTGCGGTTTCAGCCGTCCGTCCACCAGGCCATAAATTTCATCCCCGACCTTGAGCGCCTCCAGCGTTTTGAATGTTCCGTTGCCGACGTAGAAGGGATGTTCCCGCGTCACGTGCAACGTGGTTTGGGCTGTGACCACGACGAGATACTGGTCCACCTCATGCGTGATAATGTTGCGCACCGTGGTCTGGACAATTTCGTCGCTGGTGGTGAAGGCCTGCAGCTCATCACCGGGCTGGATCTCGCTGATCGGTGACGCGGTGCCGTCGGCGCGCAACACCGGCGTCTCCGGCAGGAAACAACCTTTGTTGTGCACCACAAAGTCATTGGCGATGTAGGTTCCGCCCGGCAGGACGAGCAAATTGCAGGCGGGACGAAGCGCTTTCACATGCACGACCGAAACAATGGGTGTCAGCCGGATGGTTTCGTCGTCGCCGATGGCGAGCAGATCCCCGGCGTGCAAGCTCTCGGCGGTGTGAAAAATTCCCGGACCGGTTTGCAGCGGATGTTCCGCAGTTGCCCGGAGCGTTCTTCCTGCAACGGTGATTTCCATATACTCGGCCGGATCCACCTGGCTGGTTGCTTCAACGACGGCGCGTTCGCGGTGTCCGTTCACGACTGACCAAACCGGGTCGCCGCGTTGCAATTGCTCGATGGGAACCTCGCCGTCCGGCGTGGCGATGAGCGTGCCCGCTTCGAGACAACCGCCTCCACCCCGCGCCCAACTGTTGAGCGCCAGCAGCAGGACGGAACAGAAGATGAACCACTGTCGGAGTTTCATTCTGCCAGAATGTTGCCATTTGCCGGATAAGGTCATGGCGGTCATGGGTGAATTTCCCGAGATGTCGCCCGTAAATTCCCGCTCAATGCAGGGCGGCGATGATTCCGCCCAGCACGGCCGCCGCGACCACGATGCTGATGCCGATGATGGTCGCCCCGACCACGCGGCCGAAATATTGCGCCACCGCCACGTTGCCGCGCGCGATTTCTTTTTCTTCGTTGATTTTCGGCGTCAGGCGGTCCACCAGCCGGGGCAGGAGGCAGGTGGCCAGCATGACCAGCACGATGCCGATGACACCGCCGAGAGTCGAAAAGACCACGGCCCAGCCCATGTTTTGCGCTACTTCACTCATGATGATTCCCTTTCGTTTGAGGTTTGGAGAGATGCGGTCCGCCGCTGCTTCCGCCGGCAATGAAGACGATGAACCGGCTGATGGGGCCGGAATTAATTCGCATGTGCGTCATTAAAGAAAAGCCCCCGGGAAAGGCAAGGAGAAATGCCGGCGCGCGGGCACAATGCGGTTGAGGTTGGCCTTGTCCGGCTGACGTCACCTGCTTGAGCCGGTTGAACCATGAGCCGGTTGAACCAGACCCGCGCCCCGCATCTCGGCTTGTCGGCACGGATTTCTCTGCTACCTTTGGCGACTCGACTGTGAGCATTGCCAAAGAAATCTCGAAACGGCGGACCTTCGCCATCATCTCGCATCCGGACGCGGGTAAAACCACGTTGACGGAAAAGCTCCTGCTTTACGGTGGCGCGGTGCAACTGGCCGGCTCCGTCACCGCACGCAAGAACCAGCGCGCCACCACCTCCGACTGGATGGAACTTGAAAAGAAGCGCGGCATCTCCATCAGTTCGACGGTGCTGCAATTCGACTACGACGGCTATCGCATCAACCTGCTCGACACGCCCGGCCACAAAGATTTTTCCGAAGATACCTACCGCGTGCTGACCGCCGTGGATTCGGTGGTCATGGTGATTGATTCCGCGAAGGGCATCGAGCCTCAGACGCGCAAGTTATTCGAGGTCTGCCGTCAGCGTGGCGTGCCGATCTTCACGTTCATGAACAAGTGCGACCGGCCGATGAAGGAGCCGCTCGAACTGCTCGACGAACTGGAGCGCGTGCTTGGCATCGGCGCGTTTCCGGTGAACTGGCCCATCGGCAACGGCCCGGAATTTCAAGGCGTTTACGATCGTCAGACGAAGACGATGCACACGTTCGAGCGCGTGGTCGGCGGCAAATATCGCGCGCCCGTCGCCGTCGGTGGACTGCACGATCCCGAGGTGCGCGGCAATTTGAGCGAAGCTGATTTCAAGAAGACGGTCGAAGAATTGGAAATGCTGGAGGGTGCCGGCGAATCCTTCGACGAAGCCGCCGTGCTCGCGGGCAAAACGACGCCGGTCTTTTTCGGCAGCGGCGTGAATAATTTCGGCGTGCAGTTGTTGCTCGACGGTTTTCTGAAACATTCGCCCGCACCCAAGCCGCGCGTGATGGGCGGCATCGAGATCGCCCCGGAAAATCCGGCGTTCTCCGGTTTCATCTTCAAGATCCAAGCGAATATGGACCCGCGCCACCGTGATCGCATCGCGTTCATCCGCGTCTGCTCCGGCAAATTTGAGCGTGACATGACCGTGCATCATTCGCGTTCGGAGAAGAAGGTGCGTCTTTCCAGCTCGCACAAACTGTTTGGCAACGAACGCGAGACGGTGGATGAAGCGTTTCCGGGCGACGTCATCGGCCTTGTCGGCCACGACAGTTTTGGCATCGGCGACACGCTAACGACCGATCCGCAGATTCTCTACAAAGAAATCCCGCGCTTCACGCCGGAAGCCTTCTCGTATTTGCACAATCCGAACACGGGGAAATATAAACAATTTCGCCAGGGCCTTGACCAGTTGTTGCAGGAAGGCGTCATTCAGGCGCTCTATCTGCGCAATTCGTCCATCAAGACGCCGCTGCTCGCCGCCGTCGGGCCGCTGCAGTTTGAAGTCGTGCAGTTCCGCCTCGAAAGCGAATATGGCGCGGAGTCCCGCCTCGAACCCGCGTCGTGGAGTGTCGTGCGCTGGCTGCCGACGGACATTACGGAAGACGCTCTCGACGCGCTTTCGCTGCCCACCGGCGCGAAGCTTGCCTACGACATCGGCAAAAATCCCGTCGTGCTCTTCCAGAACGAGTGGTCGGCGAACTACTTCAACGAGACGAATAAAAATTGTCCACTCTCGAGTTTGCCCGTGCAGACGGCGAAGGAATAAAATTTTATATCCGCCGCCCACATCCGTTCCGTTTTAGGTCAATAGATTGGCAAAAAAGGATTGGGCCGCCGCCCGCTCGCTCCGTAAACTCGCCGGACTGGAACGTGTTCACCCATTTAATCCATCCGGCAAAATGATTGCGACCAATTCCAAAGTTTTCTGGCTCTTTGGCCGTTCCGGTGCTGGTAAGACCACGCTCGCCCGGCGGCTGCATCAAGGCTTCATCAATCGCAATATTCCGGTGCTTTACCTGGATGGCGACGACTTGCGCTCCGGCATTTGCGCCGACTTAGGTTACAGCAGCGAGGCCCGGCTGGAGAATCACCGGCGGATCGCTGAGATCGCCCGGCTGGCGGCTGAGCAGGGGTTAAGTGTCGTGGTCTCCACCATGGCTCCGGAACATAAAGACCGGGACCGGGTGAAACAGTCGCTCACCGACCGGCTCGTCTGGGTTTATATTCACGCTTCCTTGAATGTGTGCATGCACCGCGATCCCAAGGGACTTTACCGGCGGGCGCAACGGGGCAGCATCCAGAATCTGATTGATTACCCCTTTGATCCGCCGCGCCCGGAAGAGCAACGGCACACGATTGATACCATGGCGCTGGACGTTGAAGGCGGTGCCGAAGCGCTGGTGAAACTGGCGTTTGATCAACTGATTGATTACTCCATCTGAGACGTCCTCCAGCTCGAATCCAAGTCAATCTGCTTTCGTCGTCGCCTTGGGGCGTTCCCTTTTCCCGGCTTGTTCCTGTCTGATTCTCTGCTACTGTCGGTGTTCCTTTGAACACTAAAACACAATTCCAGAGCTGCGCAAACTGACATGGGCACCCTTATTTCCGCCTCCGACGTCACCGTCCGCTACGGCAGCCGCACCATTCTTGATTCCGCCACGCTGGGCATTCAGGAAGGCGACCGCATTGGCCTCGTCGGCCGCAACGGCTGCGGCAAGACGACGTTTCTAAAAATCCTCGCCGGCCTGCAAGCGCCCGACAGCGGCGAAGTGAGCCGTCAGCGCGATCTCGTCGTGAGCTATCTGCCGCAGGATTTCATGCTGGATGCGACGAAAAATGTTTACGAAAACATCCGCGACGGCGCGCAGCATGTTCTGGGTCTCATCAAGGAGTTTGAATCCCTGCCGCACGATTCAAAACGTCATGAATATCTGGAACAACGCATCATGGTGCTGGACGGTTGGACCGTGGATCGCCGCATCGAGATCGCGATTGAACATCTGAATTGTCCCGCCGGCGACCGGCGGATCGAATCACTGTCCGGTGGCGAGAAGCGGCGCGTGGCGATGGCGCGCGCGATTGTTTCGCAGCCGGATTTCCTGTTGCTCGACGAGCCGACCAACCATCTCGACCCGGAATCCATCGAATGGGTCGCGGAATTTCTGGAGAGCTTCAGCGGCGCGTTTCTCGTCATCACGCATGACCGTTATTTCCTGGATCGCGTGGCTTCCACCATTCTGGAGCTTTACGACGGCAAGTTTTTCTCGCACGCCGGCAATTACACCGATTACCTGCTGGCCAAGGCAGAACGCCAAGAGGCCGACGCGGTCATTGAGCACAAGCGCCAGATGTTTCTGAAGAAGGAACTCGCCTGGGTCAGGCAGGGCCCGCGCGCGCAGCGCAGCAAGCAGAAGGATCGCTTCGAGCGCTATTACGACGAGGCCGCGAAGGACGGGCCGATGATCGAGGAGGACATGGAGCTCTGCATTCCGCCGCCGCCGCAGCTTGGTAACCGCACGGTGGATGTGACCGATCTGGGCATGGAACTTGGTGGCAAGCGATTGTTTTCCGGTTTCAATTTCACGTTTCAGAATGGCCAGCGCATCGGCGTCTGCGGGCGCAACGGTCTGGGCAAATCCACGTTGCTGAAAATCATGATCGGCCAGATCCAGCCGACCGAAGGCTCGGTGAAGATCGGCCAGCTCACGAAGTTTAATTATGTGGACCAAGGCCGGCTCCAACTGAATGAGGAGCGCACGGTGTTGGACGAGGCGTCCGACGGCACAGAGTTCGTCATTTGGGGTGATTCAAAAATCTCGGTGCGTTCGTATCTCAAGCGCTTTCTGTTCGCCGATGACCGCATCCTGACGCAGGTGCGGAAACTTTCCGGCGGCGAACGCAGCCGGCTGTTGCTGGCGAAAATTCTCAAGTGCGGCGGCAACTTCCTGATCTTGGACGAGCCGACGAACGATCTCGATCTGCCGACGTTGCGCGTGCTGGAAGAGGCGTTGACCGCGTTTCCGGGCGTGGTGTGTGTCGTCAGCCACGACCGCTATTTCCTGAACCGCGTCTGCACGGACATTCTGGCGTTTGAAGGTGATCAGAAAATCAACCATAGCGTCGGTGACTACGACTATTATCTGGAGAAGAAAGCGAAAGCCTCCAAGGCGCTAGAAGTCGCGGCTCGCGAAGCGGCGTCCATGGTCGCAATGAATAAATCTGGGGCGAATTCATCGGCGGTGCCTAAAAACAAGTCGCGTAAAATGTCGTTCAAGGAAGTTCACGAGCTGGCCGGCATGGAAGCGCACATTCACGCCGTGGAAGCTGAAATCTGTCGTATCGAAAATCTGTTTGCCTCACCAGATTTCCATCGCACCCATGCCGGTCAAGCGACTCAACTCATGGCGGAACTGGAAGCCGAGAAAGCCAATCTCGCGAAGCTGTTCACGCGCTGGGAGGAACTGGAAGCGCTCAAGGTGGCCACGGAAGCGAAGTGAAGCATTTCACGGCTCGCCGTAGCTTGGCGACGTAGAGCCGGCGGCGTGACGCAGCCACGAGCGGAAAATCAGCGCCAGTTTGCGCGGCTTGGTCAGCTTCAAGAGCTGCGGGCCGAAGACATCGAATTTTCCCGCCTCCAGTTTTTGCAGCAGTTGCCAGTAAACGGAGCCCATCAGCTCGGCGGCCACCATCGCCTTGCGGTCTTCCGGCGGCAGGGTCTTTTGGGCGCGCTGGTAAAATTCTTTCGCCCGCGCCGCCACGCTGGAGGCGAGGGCGAAATAGCGGTCGGAATATTTTGATTCCAGAATCTCGGCTTCGGTTACGCCGAATTTTCTAAGTTCACTTTGCGGCAGATAGATGCGGCCGCGCGCGGCGTCGTTCTTCACGTCGCGCAAAATATTCGTCAATTGCAGCGCCTTGCCGAGATAAACCGCGTAGTCGTGGCACGCGGGATTTTTATAGCCGAAGATTTCGATGCTCAACAGGCCGACGACCGACGCGACGCGATAGCAGTAGAGTTCGAGCTGCTCGTAATTTTCGTAGCGCAGCGTCTCCAAATCCATCTCGCAGCCTTTGATGAGTTCGTCGAAGAGTGCAAACGGAAGTTTGAACCGGCCAATGATGGGTTGAAATTCCTGGTTGAGGACGAACTCCGATTCCTTGTCTTCAGACGCCAGACGAATATCGGCGCGCCACGCGGCCAGTTGTTCCCGGCGTTTTTCCGTGGGCACCGAATCTTCATCCGCCACGTCATCCACCGCGCGGCAAAAAGCATAGAGGGCGGACATGGCGTCGCGTTTCTCACGTGGCAGGAGGATGAACGCCAGCGCGAGATTGGAGGCGCTTTTCTTGGTGAGCGCGCGACTGTGCTCCATGGTCAGGCTCCCCGGGGCGGTTCGCCGGGATTGCGCATGGGCGGCAGGCCGCCAGTCTGGGCGAGGGTGGGATTCACGCGGCGATGCCGGCGTTTTTCGCGGTGCTTACGTTTTTTTCCTGACTTGCGGAACAGGAAAAGCCAGATGATGAAACAGGCGATGCCGATGCCGATGGCCAGCAGAATGGCGATGAAAATCAACCAATCCGCCGAGGCGCTATTCATTGACATTTCAAGTGGGTTCATGGGTCAGTATCACCGACGGTCAGTTTCATGTTCAATCGCTGCATTCGATACCTGAGCGAGTGTCGGGTCAGCTTAAGCTGGGCGGCGGCGCGTGTCAGGCTGAAATTGTTCTGGTCCAGTGCGCCCTGAATCAGTTCCCGCTCCAGCCGCTCCAGCGTGGCTTCAAGCGATTCATCCGGCGCGGCGAGGGCCTGGCCCTTGTGCAGGCGCTGTTCGTTCGCAAAGTTCGGGAGACTGGACGGCTGGATTTCGCGGCCGGTTTCCAAAATCAATGCGCGTTCCACGGCGTTCCGCAGTTCGCGGACATTGCCCGGCCAATGGTGAGCGAGCAAATGCTGGAGCGCGGCGGGGGTGAAGATGTTGATATTCTTGTTCAGCACCGCGCGGAAAATTTTCAGGTAATGCTCGGCCAAGAGCCGGATGTCGTCGCCGCGCTCGCGCAACGGGGGCAGGTTAAACTGCACGACGTTGAGCCGGTGAAACAAATCCTCGCGGAATTCCCCGGCGCTGATGGCGTCCATGATGTCGCGGTTGGTCGCGGCGATGAGCCGCACATTCACGCGTAATTCCTCCGTGCCGCCGACGCGCGTGAAAGTGCCGTCTTCAAGAAAGCGGAGGAGCTTTGCCTGCAGCGGCTTGCCCATGTCCGCGATTTCATCGAGGAAAATCGTGCCGCCATCCGCTTCCTCCACGCGCCCCAGTTTCTGTTTCAAGGCGCCGGTGAAGGAACCCTTTTCATGGCCGAACAGCTCGCTTTCCAGCAGCGCTTCGGGGATCGCGGCGCAGTTGATGCGGACGTAACTTTTTGCGCGTCGCGCGCTCAGGCTGTGGATGGCCCCGGCGACGAGTTCCTTGCCGGTGCCGCTTTCGCCGAGGATCAGGGCGCGGGCATCGGTCGCCGCGACGGTGCGGATGAGCTGGCGGAGTTCGCGCATCTTCGGCGATTCGCCGACGATCTGCTCCAAGGTGAAAATTTCCCCGGTGCGCGAACGCAGAGCGGCATTTTCCCGCAGCAGGCGGTAGCGTTCCCCGCACCGCGCCACGGAATGGAACAATTCCTCCGGCTCAAACGGCTTGGACAGATAATCCATCGCGCCGGCCTTGATGGCTTCCACGGCGAGCTTGGGCGTGGCGTAGGCCGTGATCATCAGCGCCGGCAGATCCGGCCAGCGGCTGCGGAGTTTGGCGAGAAATTCATAACCCGTCATGCCGCCGAGCCGTGCGTCGGTGATGACCATGAAAAATTCCTCCTGCCCGAGCAGGCCGAGCGCTTCCTCGGCGGATTCGGCGGCGCGCACCGAGTAGCCTTCGTCGCTCAACATGGTCTGCAGCGAGCGGCGCATGTTCTTCTCGTCATCCACGACGAGGACCGGTGGCAGGGGCGCGTTCATTTGGGCGTTGGCTTGGGCATCGCTTTGGCGGGCAAGGTTACGGTGAACCTGGCCCCTTTTCCAAGCTCCGATTCCACGTGGACGGTGCCGCCGTAAAGCTCGGCATTGTGCCGGACGATGGCGAGGCCGAGGCCGGTGCCTTTTTCTTTGGTGGTGAAATAGGCCTCAAACACCTGCTCCAGCTTGGCCGGCGCGATGCCCGGGCCGTCGTCGCTCACGGAAATTTCCACCGCATGATCCGCCAGGCAATGGGCGGCCAGCAGGATATTTCCCTGGTCACCCAGCGCTTCGCGGGCATTGAGCAACAGGTTGACCAGGATTTCCGACAGGTGCCCGCGCTGCATGAGCAACGGCGGGAAATGACTGCTCAATTCCTTCCGCACCTTGATCTTCGTCGGCACAGCCGCGGGGAAAACCTGCTCGACGGCTTGCTTGATCTTTTCCGCGACATCCAGTTTTTCCACGCGGCCCTCGCTCAGTTGGGCATAACCCATGATCTGGGTGATGACGCGGTCGGCGCGGGCGACTTCCTCCCGAATGATTTCAATCTGTTGGTTTGCGGCGCCGGTGTTGTTGTTTTGCAGCGAGCGGCGCAGCGAGAAGGCGGCGTTGTTGATGACCGCCAGCGGATTCTTGATCTGATGCGCAAATTCGGCGGCCAGCCGCCCGGCGGAATGAAGCTGGTTCTCCCGCGCGGCAAATTCGCCCGCCTCCTCCTGCGCAACGCGCTGGCGCTCCCACAACACCTGCGCCCCGTAGCAGCAGAGCGTCAGCAGCCACAACATGGCGACACGCAGAATAAAAATGTCGGGCGACGGCTCTTCCGGCACATTGCTTTCGCCCAGATCATCCGACCAAAGCGCGCGACGCGATTTTGTCGGCTCGAGGTTCATCAAGACCGTCTCGGGATGGGTGGCGGTTGTGACTTCATTTGTGAGATGCGGGCGGGCGGGGCTGCGGCCGGGCACGGAGATCATCGCCGTTTGATCCTGGGCGATGTGCGGATCCAGCAAGCCCGCGCTCAAGTAGAGCAGGCTGACGATCAGGTTCAGCACGATCTGCGGCATCGCCAGTGGAATGGTCAGGGCGTTGAGGACAATCAACCCCGGAAACAGCCAGAACACCACGCTGTCGAACCCGCCGGTGACAATCACCAGGCCGGCCATGAACAGACCGTCCAGCAAGCCCAACGTGAACGCGATCCATTGGAACATCGCCGGTGGAAAACGCCGCCAAAACAACAGCATCAGTGCCGCCACCGCGTTGCAAAGGATGTAAATCAGGAAGAAATTTTTCAGCAGTTCCTGCAGCACCGAACGCGTCGTCGGCACCTCGTAAAACCAGCCGGAATAAAACAGATAGTAGAGGACGACCAGAATGATGCCCGCCTTGGCCGGCAGCACGATGTCGCGCTGCATGGCGACGATCCGCGCCGCTTGCTGCGACGGCTCCGGGCGATCCGTGGCCAGCAGCTTGCGCAGTTGCTTGATTTGTTCCCAGTCGGTGAATTTCATGGGACAGGCCGCCGCCGAGAAAGGGCGGAGGTTCCGGGCCTACAATTTTAAGATCCGCGCCGCAATTTTCTCCACCGGCCACAGCCGGCCAACGCCTTCATAGCCGCACGAAAGCATCCCCTCGTCCGGCCCGATGAATTCCGCGCCGCGTTTTTTCAAGGTCTTCACATTTTCCTGCGTGGCTGCGTGCAGCCACATCTTGCCGTTCATGGCGGGCGCGATCAAAATTTTTGCCTTGGGATTCAACGCCAGCGCGATGCACGTCAGCGCATCGTCGGCGAGGCCGTGCGCCAGCTTCGCGAGGACGTTCGCCGTGGCCGGGGCAATAACCAGAATGTCCGCTGAGTCGGCCAGCTCGATGTGTGTCGGTTTCCAGTCCTCGTCCTCGTCATAGAGATCGGTGACCACTGGATTGCGGGTTAGCGTCTTGAAGGGCAGGGGAGTGATGAAGCGCTGCGCGTCGGTTGTCATCACCACGCGCACATCGCACTTGGCCTTGGTGAGCAGCGAGGCGAGGTCCGCCGCCTTGTGCGCGGCAATCGAGCCTGTCACGCCGAGAATGATTTTTTTGGCAACGCTCATAGCCTGAATTTGAACTTATATCCGTTTTCCGCAATCCGATTCGACGTTGTCCTAGTTTGAAATTGGAGCGCGGGCTTCAGACCGCTTCGACTCCCTGTTGGCGAGCAGGGCTGAAGCGGCATAAATGCCGCGCACCGCAAATTAGGAAACCGCTTGTGTTTCGGAAATCCTAAAACTCCGGAGCCTGCGACCGCGCCACGCGCATCTTTTCCGCCTCGACGATTTCCAGCATCCGTTTCAAATCCTCCGGCTTGGTCGTGCTGAACAGCAGGTAATCAAAATTCTTCCATTGCCCGACCTCCTGTCGCGCCACCGCGAGCCGCTTTTGGATGACCGCCGCTGAATCCTGCGCGCGGCGCTTGAGTCGCTCCTCCAGAATGTCCACCGACTGCGGCGTGAGAAACACCGTCACCAGCGCCTTTTTCAATTCCGGCTCCTCTTCCGCCCGCTCGCGGATCGTGGCCGCGCCCTGCACATCCACGTTCAACAGCACGTCCTTGCCTTCGCGTAATTTGCCGAGCAATTCGGATTTCAAGATGCCGTAGCTGTTGCCATAGACCGTGGCGTGTTCCAGAAAATTGCCCGCCTGCAAGCGCTTCAAGAATTCCGCCGCGCTGAAAAAATGGTAGTCCACGCCGTCCGTCTCGCCGTCGCGCGGCTCGCGTGTCGTGCAGGTGATCGCCCGCGTCATCTCCGGGCGCGCGGCGAGCAACATCTCGCACAGCGTCGTCTTGCCGCCGCCCGAGGGCGCGGAGATCAGGATCAGCAACGGCGCGGAATTTCTTTTGTGGCCGCCGGTTTCGGGCTTCGGATTCCTCATGATTTATTCGACGTTTTGGGCCTGCTCGCGGAATTTTTCCAGCTCCGCCTTGAGCGTCACGACTTCGCGCGAGATGACTGCGTCATTCGCCTTCGAGCCGATGGTGTTGATTTCACGGTTCATTTCCTGCGCGAGAAAATCCAGCGTGCGGCCGACCGGCTCCTTCGACTTGCAGCAGTCGGCGAACTGTTGAAAATGGCTTTGCAAACGCGTCAATTCCTCCGAAATGTCCGAGCGATCAGCGAACAGCACGATCTCCTTGAGCAACCGTTCATCGTCCGGCGCGATGCTTTCGATGCCCGCGCTCTTGATGCGTTCGATCAATTGCCGGCGATAATTCTCAGCCGTCTGCGGGGCCTGTTTTTGGATTTTTTCCACCGCCGCCCGCATGATGCCAACTCGCGTCGTCAAATCTTTCGCGAGATGGGCACCTTCGCGTTCGCGCATCTTCACCAGCGCGGCGAGGCCTTGGTTCAGGGATTTTTCCACTGCGGGCCACAAATCTTCCGTCTCGGCCAGTTCCTCATCCGTGTGGAAAACGCCGGGCGCGCGCAGCACTTGATCCAGCGTGACTTCGCCGGAGATTTTCAACTGCTTGGCCAGCCGCGCGAATTCAGCGGCGTAATCCTTGGCGAGCGCGGCATTGATGTGCTTGCGGGCGCTCAACTTGCCCTCGGCGGCGTGGAGCGAGACGCGGGCGTTCACGCGGCCGCGCGCGACGTTGCGGTGGATGGCGTCGCGTATCTGCGCTTCGAGCATCTCCGTCTCGCGCGGGAGCGTGACCGAAACTTCGGCTTGCTTGCGGTTCACGGAGCTGAGCTCAACTGTGATCTTGAAGCCGTCCTGCGCGCATTCGCCGCGCCCGTAACCCGTCATGGATTTCATCCGCAGGAATATGCAAAAACGCGGCGTGTCAGGCGAATCAATTTTCCAAACCAGCGAAACATGAAGGAATCCCGTTCGCGTATTTGGCATATTTCCCAGTTCCCAGCTTTTGCCGCTTTGGCCCTCCGCGCAGGCCGGAAATTCGCCCTATACTTACCGTTCGGTAGAATTGATTACATTTTTAATTCGTTGTTTTATAGTATGTTGCGATTTAACAGTGAGCGTTTATGAAACTTTTGCGTCTATACTAGTGTTAGATTAAACGTAGTTTTAACCATAACCATACATCCTTATGAAAACGCTCTTCTCCTCCAAAACCATCATCGCGCTGGCGGTGGCGATCGCCGCAGTCGTCGGCTACAAGAGTCTGGCCAATGAACAGCCCATTCCGCCTCCGGAAAATGACAGTGCGTTGCCGGTCAATGTCCCGCTCGGCAGTCCCGTGGGACAGGTCTTCAAGCTCGCCCAGGCCGGCGTAGATATCAGTGTCATTCAGAATTACATCTCCAATTGCCCCACCGCCTTCAACCTCGATGCCGATAAGATCATTGCCCTGACCGATGCCGGATTGCCCGGTGACATCGTGAATGCCATCTTTGCTCACGACAAAGCGCTTCCTCCCGCTGCTGCTATTCCCGTTGCACCTGCCGCCGCGCCTGAACAGGCTGCGGCTCCGGTGGCAACCAACGCCGAGAATTCTCCTCCGCCCCCGCCGAATGGACCGCCCGCCGATTTGAATGTGGACGAAGTCAGCCAGACGCTCACGCCCTACGGCACCTGGGTCACTGTGGATGGCTACGGCCGTTGCTGGCGCCCGAACGTCGTCGTGTATGATGCGACGTGGCGTCCGTATTGCGACCGGGGCCGCTGGGTCTATACCGACTGCGGCTGGTATTGGGATTCGGATTACGCCTGGGGCGTGACGTTCCATTATGGCCGGTGGTTTAACAGTTCCCAATACGGATGGTGCTGGTGGCCGGACACGGTCTGGGCCCCGTCGTGGGTAACGTGGCGCTCTGCGAATGATTACTGCGGCTGGGCGCCGTTGCCGCCTTACACGGTTTATACCCCGGGCGTTGGCTTTTGCTATCGTGGTGGCAATGTGTCGCTGAACTTCAGCTTTGGTCTGACGCCGAACTGTTACACCTTTGTTTCCTTCGGTAATTTTTGCCAGCCGCACCCGCGCTATTATTGTTTCCCGCAGTCGCAGGTGACGCAGATATACAACCAGACCACGATCATCAATAATTTCAACTGGCATAACCGCTGCATGGTCAACAATGGCGTTTCCGTCACCGTCATCGGCAACGCGTCCCACCGCCCCATCCGGCCGGTGCCGGTCAGCAACGTGATCAACGGCGGACGCCACGGTTGGCGTAGTCAAAATGTGAATTCGCCGGGCCGCCATTTCGGTTCCGATGCGAGCGACGGCTCGGGTGGCCGCCAGTTCGTTGGCAACACGGCTCACGGAGATAACAATTCGCTTCACGCGACGGCGCCGGGTTCCGTGAATCGCCGTGATCAACGTGAAGCCGGGGCCACAACCCGCGATGCAAATCGAGAACAGCATCCGGCTCAAACCGCCACCACCGTGGTCAATCAACGAGATCAGCGCGACCAACACAATCAACGCGGGTCGGTGTTCAACGCACGCGGGGCGACTCCGACGCCGCAACCTGCGCCGACGTCCGCGCCGATAGTGCAAGCTCCGGTCAATCATCCCGCCCCGGTTGCGAGCACCTCGCCAAACCGGCCGCAAAACAGCCGGTCGGACAACGGCCGCGAGAACCGTCAGATCGTTCGCCAATACACGCCGCCGGTGGCCAGTGCTCCGGCCACCGCGCCCAGCGTGCGGACGATGCCGCAGAACAACATGGTTGCCGCCACCCGGCCGACCGTGCGCCCGGAGGTCCGCGAGCAACCGCGGCAGGCGGTTACGCCGCCGCGCTATATCGCGCCGGTCGCGCCTCCGGCAGTGGTTGAGCGTCCACAACCACGCAGCGAGCCGCGCCAGAACATTGTGCAATCCGCCCCGCGCTATGTGGCCCCCAGCGCCCCGGCGATGTCCGCCCCGTCGCAAAATCAACCGAGGAATGGCAATGCTGGCAATGGCAACGGCAATGGGAACACCTTCGGCCGTTCACAAGCTTGGATGGCCCAAAATCGTTAAGACTGCTTCAGTCACGAACGCCGCGCGGGCAACTGCGCGGCGTTTTTGCTTTTGCCGCCGCACCGCCGCTGGCAACCTGTTCGCGTGGGCATTTCCCGGCAACAATTTGAGCAGATGCAGGCGCGCTTGAACGGCAAAAAAACGCGTTCTTCGGCGTTGCCTGCCATGTCGGTTGCCCATTATTCGTCACGCGTGGTGCAAACCATTCTTGGCGTTGACCCTTCGCTGCGCGGCACGGGCTTTGGGATCATCCGCACCGGCGGAACGCAGCCTGTTGTCCTGGCGCAGGGCACCATTGCCTGCCCGAAAGACTGGGCCCGCTCGCGCTGCCTCGCCAAAATCTCCCAAACGCTCCGCGACGTGTTACGGGAATATCAGCCGACGGTCTGCGCGGTGGAAGGCCTGTTCTTCGCACAGAATTTGAAAACCGCCATCATCATGGGCGAAGCGCGCGGCGCGGCGATGGCGGTCATCGCCGAGGCTGGGCTCGACATCTACGAAATCGCCACGCGCAAAGTGAAACAGGCCATTGTCGGCTACGGCGCGGCGCAAAAGCTTGCTGTTGCCAAGATGGTGCAACGGATGTTGAACCTCGCCGAACTTCCCGCACCCGACGCTGCGGACGCGCTCGCCTTGGCGCTCGTCCATGCGCAGGAAAAATCGCGGCTGGGGTTGACCGCGCCGAAGAAAATTTAGCCATGGAATTTCTTTGCCCCCATTGCCAATCGCCGATTTACAGTCGCAAACTCAAAATTTGCGGCGTGTGTGAAAAGCCTTTGCCTGAGAATCTGCTTTTATCCGGCGAACAGATTTCCTTTTTGAAAAAACAAGATGAGACAGTCGAAAAACGGGCTAAAGAATTTCAATTACCCAATCCAGATTACGGCACTGAGAGTTCCGGCATGATTTAGATTTCCAAAAAATGATCACCTTTCTCCAAGGCAAACTGGTCGAGTCACTCCCCACGCAAGTCGTGGTGAACGTGAATGGCATCGGCTATGAAGTCCTGATTCCGTTGTCGTCTTTCGACAAATTGCCGCAGCCCGGCCAGGATCTGAAAATCCTCACGCAACTCATCGTTCGAGAAGACGCGCATATTCTCTACGGTTTCATGACGGCGACGGAGCGGGATTTGTTTCGCCTGCTCATCAACAGCGTCAGCGGCATCGGTCCGAAGACGGCCTTGAACATCCTCAGCGGCATGAACGCCGTTGCGTTTCGCGGCGCGGTGGCCAATGGCGATGTAAAATCGCTCTCGCAAATTTCCGGTGTCGGCAAAAAAACCGCCGAACGCATTGTGGTTGAGCTCCGCGACAAGGTCGGCGCGGCGGGCGCGCTGGAAGCTGCGAGCGCAAAACATTCACTCTCGCCCGACGACCAAAAGACCAACGACGCCACGCTCGCGCTCATGGCGCTAGGCTTCAAACAAGTAGAGGCACATGACGCCGTCCGCGCCGCGCAGGCGATGCTTGGGGCGTCCGCGAGCGTCGAACAACTGGTGCGCGCCTGTTTGAAGAAGGGTTAAGCCGCGATGCAGAAACACAAACCTCAACGCCGCAGCGGAGTCATCGTGCCGCACGCGCCGAAATGGCATCAGCGGCTGGGCGCGGTGGCGATATTTTTTGCGTTGCGGGCGCTGTTGCTGACGGTGCGGTGCCGGTTGCGGGAACCCTCGGTGTATTTTGCGCCGAACGCCCCGACGCCAGTGATTTTCTGCATCTGGCACAACCGGTTGGCGACCTGCGTCAAAGTGCTGGATGTGTATCGCCGGCCGAACAATTCCGGCGCGGGGATGGCGGCGCTCATCAGCGCGAGCAAAGACGGCGCATTCCTCGCCCGCATCCTTGAATGGTTCCGCGTGCAGCCGGTGCGCGGTTCGAGCAGCCGGCGTGGCGCGCAGGCGATGCTGGAACTGACGACGTGGGCGGAACGCGGCTATGACCTGACCATCACGCCGGACGGTCCGCGCGGGCCGTGCTACGAGGTTCAGGAAGGCATTGCCTCGCTCGCCCAAGTGACCGGGCTGCCCATCGTGCCGGTGACTTTCAATTTGAATTGGAAGATCAAAGTCAAAAGCTGGGACCGGTTTCAAATTCCATTGCCTTTTGCGCGTTGCGAAATTTGCGTGGGCAAACCCATCCATGTGCCACCCGATGTCAGCGATGAGGAACGCCGAGGTTTGCGCCAGCAACTGCAGGCCGAACTCCGCGCCATCACGCAGGATTGAGCCATGATTGCCCGCGTCAGTCTGGAAATCGCGCTGCGGCGGGAATTTGATTACGTCATCCCCGCCGAATTCGCGGACAAGGTGGATGTCGGCAGCCGCGTGCAGGTGCCGTTCGGCCCGCGCAAGGTGCTCGGCGTCGTCACCGCCGTTGCCGAAGAATCCGCCCACGCCAATCTCAAGCCCATCCTCAAAGTCATCGGTGCGCAAACGCTGGTCACCGCGAAGGTGCTGAAGCTCGCGCGCTGGATCGGCGAATATTACTGCTGCGCGCCGGAGATCGCGCTGAAATCCGTTCTGCCCGAAGCCGTGCGGAAGGAAGATGCCAGCTGGCGGGAGCGTTTGTTCGTGCGCGCAGTCCCGGTCATCGGTGAATTTCCCAAGTTGCCCAAACGCCAGCAGGATGTGTGGAAGATTATCGAGGAACGGCAGGAACTCCTGTTGTCCGAACTCGTCGAACTGGCCGGGACGACCGCCGCCAACGTTCGCAAACTGGAAGATCGAGGTTTGATTTCCATCACGAACGAAGTTTCCGAGCGGGATCCCTACGCGAAGGAAACCATTTTGGCGACGCAGCCGATCGTGTTGAATCCCGCGCAGGCGGCGGCGCTGGAGAAGATCAAAGCGGCGATGATGAGGCAAAACGAGGATGGAGAATCGAAGATAGAGGATGGCAAACGCACTCCATCTTCCATCCTCCATCCTCCATCCTCCACGTTTCTCCTTCACGGCGTCACCGGCTCTGGCAAGACGGAAGTCTATCTCCAGGCCATCGCGCATGCGCTGGAGCAGGGGAAGGGCGCCATTGTGCTGGTGCCGGAAATTTCGCTGACGCCGCAGACGGTGGAGCGGTTTAAGGCGCGGTTCAGTTCGGGGAAATTGCAGACGCTTGTCGCCGTGCTGCATTCCCATTTGAGCGCGGGCGAGCGGCATGATGAATGGCACAAGATCCGGCAGGGGCGGGCGCGCATCGTCATCGGCGCGCGCTCGGCGATTTTTGCACCGGTGGAACCGCTCGGACTCATCATCGTGGACGAGGAGCACGAGCACACTTACAAGCAGGAGGAAGCGCCGCGCTATCACGCGCGTGACGTGGCCATCATGCGCGGCCAGATGGAGAATGCCGTCGTCGTGCTCGGCTCGGCGACGCCTTCGATGGAAAGTTTTTACAACTGCAAGAAAGGGAAGTTCACGTTACTGGAATTGCCGGAGCGCGTGGACAATCAGAAGATGCCGCACGTCCGCGTCGTGGACATGCGGCAAGCGGCCTACAAGGAAAAGGGGCCGCCGATTTTTTCGCCGCAGCTCAAGGAAGCCATTACGAAGCGATTGGAGCGGAAAGAGCAGACGATTTTGTTTCTCAACCGGCGCGGCTACTCGACCTCGCTGCAATGCCCGAAGTGCGGTTATGTCGCGAACTGTCCCAACTGCAGCATCACGCTGACCTACCATCGCCCGGAGCAAAAGCTTTCCTGCCACATCTGCGGTCACAACGAGAAAGTTCCGTCCGTCTGCCCGGAGCCGAAGTGCAAAAATCCCGCCATCCGTTTCGCGGGCACCGGCACGCAGAAGGTCGAGGACATCCTGGGAAAACTTTTCCCGCATGCACGCATCAAGCGCATGGACGCGGACGTGATGCGCAAGAAAGACGACTATCGCCGCGTGCTGGGCGAGTTTCGTAACGGGACGATTGACATTCTCATCGGCACGCAGATGATCGCGAAGGGGCTGCATTTCCCGAACGTCACGCTCGTCGGTATCATCTACGCGGACATGGCGCTGCATCAGCCGGACTTCCGCGCGGGTGAGCGCACATTCCAACTCCTCACGCAGGTCGCCGGGCGCGCCGGGCGGGGCGATGTGGAGGGTGAAGTGTTTGTGCAAGCGTTCACGCCGTTTCATCCGGCCATCCAATACGCACGTCGTCACGACTTTGTCGGCTTCTACGAACAAGAAATCGAATTTCGCGAACAACTAAAATATCCACCGACGGGGCGCGTGGCCCTGCTCACGTTGAAAGGTCGCAATGAGGAGAAGGTGAAATTCTCCGCCGAACATTTGAAGCGCGAGCTGGAGAAATTGACCGGTCGCACGCCGGCTTCCGGAGCAGCCGTCAGTTTGCCTGCGGATAATGCCGAATTGTTCGACGAGATCGCCAAGCTGGGCGCGCCGGACTCGGCCGTTTCCCAGACACAGGTGTTTCGCGATTTGATCGTCTCTGGTCCGGCCCCGGCGCCGCTGCTGCGCGCGGAGAATTTTTACCGTTATCAGGTCATGCTGCGGACGCGGATGATGAGCCGGTTGAGCCAGTCGTTGGCACGTGTCGTCGCGACGCTGACGTTGCCGGACGACGTGACGCTGGCGGTGGATATTGATCCGGTAAATCTCTCGTAAGCTTTCAGCCAAATTACTGGCAGCCATGAATTGCCTGCATGGTTTCCGGCGAGTTAATTCTTCCTTTTGATCCGAGTTTTTATAAAATAAACATCCTTAACTTAATCTTAATTCACTTATGGCCGCTGATACCTCTGTCGTCAAAGCCGTGGAAGCTCCACCGCTCAAACCCATCGCAATCAAATCCAAACTCGCGCCCACGCCCAAGGCCGCGCCGAAATATGCGGTGACGGTCAAGAACACCGCCGGCACGGAAGTCACGCTGGCCGACCCGCGCGCCAGCCGCGCGCTCGTGGCGCTCATGGATTTGCACGCCGTCATCGGCGGCGCGGCCTCGCACTGGGGCGGTCCGGCGGCGTTCGCGGAAATCATGTCCGCCATCCACGGCGTGATGTTTTCCGTCAGCGGCCGCGAATGGTATGAAGCCTACAATTTTGTCAACGACGCCGGCCACTGCGAGAACGGTGTTTATGCCGTGCGCTCGCTCTACGGCTTCGACGGCATGACGACGGAAACGGTGAAGGGTTTTCGCGGCATCCACAGCAAGCTCACCGGCCACGGCGAATCGCATCTGAATCCCGAAGGCGTTTTGTTGAGCAACGGCCCGCTCGGCAGTTCGCTGCCGCAGGCGCAGGGTCTGGCCATCGGCGACAAGCTCGCCAAGAATGACCGCGTCACCATTTGCACCGTCAGCGACGGCGCGAGCATGGAAGGCGAAGCGAAGGAAGCGTTCGCGGCGATTCCCGGTCTCGCGTCCAAGGGCAAGATGAACCCGTTCGTGATGATCATTTCGGACAATGACACCAAGTTGTCCGGCCGCGTCTCCAAGGATTCGTTCAGTATGGCCCCGACGTTCACCAGCAAGACTGCGCTCGGCTGGCACGTCATTAACGTCGCCCACGGCAACAATCTTCACGATGTTTACCTCGCGCTCGAAAAGGCCATCGCCGCCGCGAAGGCCGATCCGACCAAGCCCGTCGCCATCATCGCCAAGACCGTCAAGGGCTTCGGCGTGAAGTCCACGATGGACAGTTCTTCCGGCGGACACGGCTTCCCGTTGTCCAGCGGCGAGAAGATCGTCGAGTTCGTCAGCGAAATCTACGGCGGCCAGCCGCCGAAGGAATTTGCCGACTGGGCGCAAACTTTCCGCACCGAATGGGAAACCAAGGAAGCCGCGAAGAAAGCCAAAGCCGACGCGGCGGCGGCGTCCGGCGCTCCCGCGCCCGCAAAAGCCAAGACCGACAAGGTTCAATCCGGCCTCGCCCGCGCCGCCGTGCGCGCGGCGACGGAAGGCTTGCCGGTGTATTCCGTATCGTCCGACGTGCAAGGTTCCACTGGCATCAGCCTGTTCCATAAAAGTTTTCCCGACCGCTGGATCGAAGTCGGCATTGCCGAATCGAACATGATCAGCACCGCCGCCGGCCTGTCGAAGACGGGCTTCATTCCCATTGTGGACACGTTCGGCCAGTTCGGTGTGACCAAGGGAAATCTCCCGCTCACGATGGCCGCTCTCTCGCAGGCGCCCGTCATTGCGATGTTCTCGCACGTCGGCTTCCAGGACGCGGCGGACGGCGCCTCGCATCAGGCCACGACTTACTTTGCCGCGACCAGCGCGATTCCGCACACGGTGGTCATCGCGCCGAGTTGCTCGGATGAAGCCGAATCGTTGATGTATCAAGCCATCCAGCAATTCGCCGCCGACCGCGCGGCGGGCAAGGACGGTTACAGCTATCTTTTCTTCGTCGGCCGCGAAAATTATCCGCTGACGTGGATCGAAGGCGCAAAATATCCGTGGGGTAAGGCCCAGGTGCTTTCCACTGGCAGTGACGTCGTCCTCATCGGCTGCGGCGTGCTGGTGAACAAGGCGATCGAAGCCGGCAAACTGCTCGCGGCGAAGGGCGTGAAAGCCACCGTCATCAGCAATCCGTTCGTGAACCAGGTGGATCTCGAAACCATCGGCGCGGCGGTGAGAGCCTGCGGCGGCAAGGTCGTGACGATTGAAGATCATCAATTCATCGGCGGCATGGGCGCGCAAGTTTCCCATGCGCTGTCCAACGCCGGCATCGCGCACACGCTCAAGACGCTTGGCATCCACGGCGAATTCGGCCAGTCGGCGTATATGGCCGAGGAGCTTTACGTGAAGCACGGCCTCACCGCGCCGAAGATGGCGGAAGCTGCGCTGGCGCTGTTGGGCAAGTAAGCTGTTTTCATTTCGATAAAATCGAAACGCCCGCGTGCTGAAAAGTGCGCGGGCATTTTGTTTTCCTGTGATTGAGCCAGATTTCATTCTTGGCTTTCGCCATTGGTCAATTAACCTCTGCGTTCTAAATTTATGATTGAAACGGACATTGAACTGTTGAAAGGGATCGCCAACCAGTTGCGCATCCACTCCATCGAAGCCACCACCGCAGCGGGCAGCGGCCATCCGACCTCCTGCTTGTCGGCGGCAGACGTGGTCGCCGCGCTGTTCTTCGGCCACATGAAGTATGACGCGAAGAATCCGCACTTCTACAACAACGACCGTTTCATTCTGTCCAAAGGCCATGCCGCGCCGCTGCTCTACGCTGCTTGGGCGGAAAATGGTTTTGTCCCCGTCGCGGAACTGTTGAAGCTCCGCCAGTTCGGCAACGACCTCGAAGGTCATCCGACGCCGCGCCTCGCGTTCGTCGATGTGGCGACGGGTTCGCTTGGTCAAGGCCTCGGCGTGGGCGTGGGCATGGCGCTCGCCGCATTGCAGGACAAGCTGGATTACAACACCTACGTTCTCCTTGGCGACGGCGAAATCGCTGAAGGCGCCGTCTGGGAAGCTGCCTCGCTCGCGGGCTACTACAAATTGAGCAACCTGATCGCGATTGTGGACGCAAACCGCCTCGGCCAGAGCCAGGCCACTGCGTTCGGTCACGACATCAACATTTACGTCAAACGTTTTGAATCCTTCGGTTGGCGCGTCGAAACGCTCGATGACGGCCACGACATGGAAGAAATTCTCGAAGTGTTGAGCGGTGTCGGTCTCGACGAACGCCCGCTGGCGATCATCGCCAAAACCTACAAGGGTGCCGGTGTTTCTTTCATCCAGGACAAAGACGGCTGGCATGGCAAGCCGCTGAGCAAGGAAGAAGCTGTTCAAGCCATTGCCGAACTTTCGCCGAGCGCCCGTTCCGGCCTCGGTGTCGTGATTCCGGCTCCGACCGCCCTGCCTGCACCGAACCTGGCCGCTCCGGCCAGCTATCCGGCCATTAGCTACAAGCTTGGTGATTCGATCGCCACGCGTGAAGCTTACGGCACCGCGCTGGCTCGTTTGGGTGAAACCGATCCGCGCATCAACGCGCTGGATGGAGACACGAAGAATTCCACCTACGCAGATAAATTCTTCAAGAAATTCCCGGATCGTTCCATTGAATGCTTCATCGCGGAACAAAACCTTGTGGCGGTCGCCATCGGTTTTGCCACACGCGGCCACGTGCCGTTCGCCTCGACCTTCGCGACGTTCTTCACCCGCGCAGCGGATCAGATTCGCGTCGCGGGCATTTCTTCATCCAACTTGAAACTCGTCGGCTCCCACGTCGGCATCAGCATCGGTGAAGATGGCCCGTCGCAGATGGCGCTGGAAGATCTCGCCCTGATGCGCGCGATCGTTGGCAGCACGGTGCTTTATCCGGCTGAAGCCGTCGCCACGGAAAAATTGCTCGAACAGATGGCCACGCACAAAGGCCTTTGCTTCCTGCGCACCTCGCGCCCGAAGACGCCGGTCATTTACAGCAACGACGAACAATTTCCCATCGGCGGCGCGAAAGTGCTGCGCACGGGCGACAAAGTCACGATCGTCAGCGCCGGCGTCACGTTGTTCGAAGCCTTGAAAGCTGCGGATACGTTGAAGGCCGAAGGCGTCAACGTCACGGTCATTGACGCTTACAGCATCAAGCCGCTTGGCAAAAAAGAAATTCTCGCTGCCGCGAAGAAGACGAACAACACCATCATCACGGTGGAAGATCATTACTCCGAAGGCGGCCTCGGCGACGCGGTGGCGGGCGAATTGTCCTGCGAAGGCGTCAAGGTGCATAAGCTCGCGGTAAACGGCCTGCCGCGCTCCGGCCACGCGGCGGAACTGATGGCGGCGTTCGGCATTGATGCCGCGGCGATCGTGAAGAAGGTCAAATCGCTGTAATCGCCAGAATTTAGAAAAACGCAAAGCGCGGAGAATTTTCTCCGCGCTTTTTCTTTGCAGGGATGGCGGCGTTTTATTTTTTGCCAGCGGCGCGGTGATGGTGCAAATTAACTTAACGATGGCCGAGAAATCAAAACTTCTGCAAGGACAACTGCTGTTGGACAGCGGGCAGTTGGGTGGCTCGTTTTTCCAACGCTCGGTCGTCCTCATCTGCAAACACGATGCCGAGGGCGCTTTCGGTTTGGTGCTGAACCGTCCGCTCGGCAAGGCGGTTGGCGAGCTGATCGTGGCTGATTTGCCAGACGCCCTGAAAAACTCCCCGTTGTTCGTAGGCGGGCCAGTGCAGCCCGGGGCCTTGAGCTATCTGCACAGCGACAATTTCATTCCCGAGGCCGATGTGATGCCGAACTTGGAACTGGGCCATTCATTGGATGACTTGCTGGAACTCGGAGAATCGTTTTCCGCTTCCAAAAAAGTCCGGCTGTTTGCCGGTTACGCCGGCTGGAGTCCGGGCCAACTGGAAAGTGAAATGAAGCGGAAATCCTGGCTGACGTTTCCCGCGTCGTTGGAACTCGTCTTTGAAACCCCGCCGGAAAATCTTTGGGAGAAGGTGTTGAAAAGCAAGGGCGGCTGGAAAAACAAGCTCCTCGCGCAGATGCCGGAGGATTTGTCGTCGAATTAAAAGGCCAACATGAAGAATCAAATTGTCGCCGACGGCTATCTGCGATTTCTTCGTGGCCAAAAGGCGTTGTCCAGCGAAAGCCTTGAGACGAAATACGCCAAGCAACTTGCGGCTGCCGGTCCGGACGAAAAATCCCAACTGCGACAACAGATGGCTGAGGAATTACTGCGCAAGAAATCTCACAAACCATCGCCCCAAACTTTGTGGTGAAATCAAAGGGCTTCGACGCAGAGAAACGTAGTCTGCGACTGGGCTTTCACTTCAACCCCCTTCAAGCTGGCCGGAATCAGGCAGAAATCACCCGGCTTCAGAGTGACGGAAATTTTATCAGCGCCACCAATGATTTCGACGCTGCCTTTGACGGCCGCGATAATCCGCAAGTATTGGCCGGCTAACACGAATGATCCGGCGTTTTCAAAAACGATTTCCTGAACTTCGAACAACGGGTCTTGAACCAGGTGGCGAAATTTAAATCCGGCCGCGTCAAGATATTTTGAAGCAACCAGCTTCGGCTCGAAGTCGTTGAAATCAATGCTCGCGAGCGATTGGGCGATGTGCAGTTCGCGTGGCTTGCCGTCGAGCCCGACGCGGTTCCAGTCGAACACGCGATAGGTTGTGTCGGAATTCTGCTGGATTTCGAAAATGACCAAGCCGTCGCCGATGGCGTGAACACGTCCGCTGGGCAGGAACATCGTGTCGCCCGCCTTGACCGGTATGCGATGAAAGCAATCCGCCACGCTGCCGTCGGCGATCTTCTGTTCGAATTCCGCGCGCGTCACGCCGCGCTTGAGGCCGACATACAGGCTCGCATCCGGCGCGGCATCGGCGATGAACCACATCTCGGTCTTGGGTTCGCCTTTGAGTTCCGCCGCTTTGCTTGCGGGCGGATGGACTTGCAGCGACAGTTTTTCGCGGGCGTCGAGAATTTTGCAGAGCAGGGGAAAGCGTCCTTCGGCCGCCGGTTTCGCGTCGCCAAGGATTTCTGCCGCGTGATTTTCCATTAGCCAGCGGAGATTTTTTCCGGCAAGCGGGCCGTTGACGATGATGCTGGCGTCGCCGGGGCGATCGGAAATTTCCCAAGATTCACCAATGGGTTGGGCGGCAGGAATTTTCTTGCCGAAAATCCGTTCCAGTTCACGGCCGCCCCAGATTCGATCCTTGAAAATGGGTTGAAAAACCAGGGGGTAAAGCATGATCAGGCAACAGCGGTGGGTTCAGCGGCTTTGGCGGGTTTAATTTCCATTTCGTGGGTTTTTTCCGTGAAATGACCATGGGCGCGGAATTTTTCGTAGCGCTTTTTGAGGCGTTCGGGCACGGGCAGGGCGAGCACTTCTTCGAGATTTTTCAATAGATGCGCCTTGAGTGTTTCTGCTATGGCTGGGGCGTTGGTATGCGCTCCGCCGAGCGGTTCAGGGACGATTTCATCCACCAGCTTGAGTTCGAGCAGATCTTTGGCCGTGATGCGCAAGGCGGCGGCAGCCTTGGCGGCATTGGCGCGGTCTTTCCACAGAATCGCCGCGCAACCTTCCGGGCTGATGACGGAATAATAGGCATTTTCCAAAATCAAAACGCGGTCCGCCACGCCGATACCCAGCGCGCCGCCGGAACCACCTTCGCCGATGACCGTGGCGATAATCGGCACTTCGAGCAACGTCATCTCGCGCAGGTTCACGGCAATGGCCTCGGCGATGTGGCGCTCCTCCGCCGCGACGCCGGGATACGCGCCCGCCGTGTCAATCAAGGTGATGATGGGCAGGCCAAATTTATTCGCGAGCCGCATCAAACGAAGCGCCTTGCGATAACCTTCGGGGTGCGCGGAACCAAAGTTGCGCAGGATGTTTTCCTTGGTGTCGCGGCCTTTTTGAGTGCCGATGACCATGACGTGATGGCCGCCGAGGCGGGCAAAGCCGCAAACCATCGCACGATCCTCGGCAAACAGCCGGTCGCCGTGAAGCTCTTGGAAATCCGTGAAAGTCCGGTTGATGTAATCCAGCGTATAAGGACGTTTCTGATGCCGCGCGAGCTGGACGCGTTGCCAGGGCGTGAGGTTTAGAAAAACCTGCCGCCGGGTTTCCTCCAGCTTTTTCTCGATGAGTTGGATTTCCTCCTCAAAGCTGATGCCCAGTGAATGTTTCTCCGGATGGGCCCGGAGATCATCCAGCTTGTTCTGTAATTCGGTGATCGGCTTTTCGAAATCGAGCTGATGCTTCATGCGCTGGGAATTTTAACGTTTTTGCTCCGAGTGGCAACGCGGAATTACAGGCCAAAAAAATAAAAAGGGCCGGACTTGCGTCCGGCCCCGTAGTGACGAGGTTAAATACGCCTTCACTAAGGCGCTCAGAAGGGCGATGCGACCAACTTGGGGTCGCTGTCCGAGCCGCACCGCAAGCAAAACCTCTATGCCAACCCTAAACGGACAGCGAAATTTTCACCGACATTTTTTCAGACGCAAGCCAAGCGGAAAAGGTTCAAACTTTTTTCCAAAAACTTTTTGCTCGCGCTGACGGATAAGTTTTAAGCTAAATAACCGTTTGGTTACAAGCGAAATTATCCAAAAACCGAAAATAGTTTAATGTCAATAATCACCGCGTCATTACAGGCGATTTTTGCGACTCGAAACGGGACAGAAGTGTCCAAAAAATTTGCAAGCGCAATGGATTGCGGTGGACTTTTTTGTGACACACCTCCGGCTGCGCGAACAATTTCGTCTGCATGAAGCGGGGGATTATTACTGGAACCGTTACTTGATCACCTGCGGTTCGTGCCAGACGTGGCCGAGTTGTGCGAGCAGATCATCGGCGGCAATCGGGCCCCAGGTGCCGGCAGCGTAAAATTCACGGTTCGTCAGCGACTTGCCTTCCCAACCGGCGCGGATGGAGTCGGCAATTTTCCACGCCGTCTCGACTTCGTCGCGGCGGATGAAGAGCGTGGCGTCACCCGCGATGGCTTCGAGCAGGAGGCGTTCGTAGGCTTCGGGCGTGTAGGCGCCGAACTCGGAATCGTAGCTGAAGTGCATCCGCACCGGCCGTGCACCGAGCGTGGTGCCGGGCACTTTGCCGTTGAAACGGAGGGAAATGCCTTCGTTCGGCTGGAGGCGCAGCGTGAGCGCATTCGCGCCGAGGCTGTTGCCGCACTTGGCAGCGAAGAGGACGTTGGGCGTGGGGCGGAATTGGATTCGAACTTCGCTCGCGCTCATCGGTAAATTTTTTCCCGTGCGTAAATAGAACGGCACGCCGCTCCAGCGCCAGTTATCGATGAACAGTTTCAACGCCACAAACGTCTCGACGTTTGAGTCGGGTTTCACCTTGGTTTCCTGCCGGTAACCGGGGCGCATCTGGTCGCCGACCGCGCCGGCGAAGTATTGGCCGCGCACGATCTGCTTGGCGACATCGTCGGTCGTGAGCGCGCGGATGGACTTGAGTAATTTTACTTTTTCATCGCGCACGGATTCGGCTTCGAGCGAAACCGGCGGCTCCATCGCGATCAGCGAAAGCACCTGCAGCATGTGGTTCTGCACCATGTCGCGCAGCGCGCCAGCCTCCTCGTAATAGCCGCCGCGTTCGCCCACGCCAATCTTTTCGCTGACGGTGATCTGGACGTGATCCACGGAATTGCGATTCCAGAGCTTTTCGAAAATGGAATTGGAAAAACGGAACATCAAAATGTTCTGCACCGTTTCCTTGCCGAGATAATGATCAATGCGGAAGACCTGCGATTCGTGCGCGTAACGGGTCAATTCCTGGTTCAGCTTGTGCGCGGATTCAAGGTCGTGGCCAAAGGGTTTCTCGACGACGAGCCGTTGCCAGCCGGGGCCGTCGCGCTTCAGGAGCTGCGAACGGTGAACCTGCTCGACGACTTCGCCGAACTGGCTCGGAGAAATGGCGAGGTAAAACAGCAGGTTGTCCCGCAATGCCGGATCACCAAACGAAGCCAGTTGATTGGTGAGCTTTTTGTAGGCGGCGTCATCCGTCAGGTCGCCGACGCAATAATGGATGTTTTCCGCGAACGCCGCCCAGACCTTGTCATCCACCGGTTTGGTGCGGGAAAAATTGTCGAGCGCCGAGCGCAATTCCTGCCTCCACACGGCGTCAGTTTTGTCGCGCCGCGCAAAGCCGATGACGCGGAAGGTTGCGGGCATCTGCTTTTCCTTGAACAAATGGTAGAGCGCAGGAATGAGTTTGCGGGCGGTCAGATCGCCGCTCGCGCCGAAGATGACGATGGAGCAGGTATCGAGATTTTTGCGGTCGCCGTTGCCGTTGGCGGCCTTATCCGGTGAATTCAAGATTCGCATGGGCGCATACCTTCGCGCAAAAGGCGGCAAATTTCAATCCCGCTTGTGTTCCGATGGCGGAAAAAACGATGAAATAACCGATGGTTGATGATGAAGGCCATTCACCACCGAAACAACCGGTTGTTCCCAATGAACTCACGGCCCGCTTTTAGCGGAATCATCTGCCGTTATCGCTTTGGTAATGTGGTGATGATCACGCCGGCCAGAATGATTGCCGACGCCCACAAAGCGCGCAGTCCCAGCACTTCGTCCAGCATCACATGACCGAGCAACACTGCGATCACTGGGTTGACGTAAGCATAGGTTGCCACGCGCGCTGGCGTGCTGACTTTCAGCAGCCAGACGTAAGCACTGAATGCGATCCATGAACCGAAGACGACGAGATACAGCAGCGACAACCAGGCTTTCATCGAAACCTGCGCGAACTGAAACCGCGCCGGTTCGCCGTGAAATTGTGAAACCAACAACAACGCCGCGCCGCCGCACATCATCTGCAACGCCGCGTTCATCCACGGCGATTCCGGCTTCGCGTTGTAACGCGACCACAGCGAGCCGGCCGCCCACGAAAGCCCTGCCAGCACCAGTGCCGCCAATCCCCACGGATTGTGAAACGCGTTTACGCTCGATGAATTATGGCCCGTCACCAACAGCGCCACGCCGGCAAAACCCACGACAATACCGGTCCAGGTGTAAGTGGCCGGGCGTTTGCCCGCCGGACGGGCCCAATCCAGCAGCGCGAACCACACCGGCGTCAACGCCACCAACAGCGCCGCGAGACTGGACGACACCGTTTGCTCCGCCCACACGACCAGTCCGTTGCCGCCGAGCAGCATCAGCACGCCCGCGATGGTTGCGTGAAGCCATTGGTTTCGGTTCGGCATCGCCACGCCTTTCAGCCGCAGCCAAATGAACATCATCGCGCCGGCGGCCAGAAAGCGTGCGCCGGCCATCAGGAACGGCGGCATCGTTTCCACCGCCACGCGGATGGCGAGATAGGTGGAACCCCAGACGACATAGACCGTTGCGAACGCCACGATGAGCAGTGTTCGGTGGGAAGCAGCTTGTGCGGATGTATTCATTTCGTTGGTGCTTCTCTGGAAGCCCGGACCTCACGACGGGAAAAAGAAAAACCCGCCGGAGATTCCAGCGGGTTTCAGAAAAACGGATGATCAGTTATCTCGTTCGGAAATCCCGCCGGGGCATAATGAAATGCCACGCAACGCGCTTCAGCGCGGCGGCGGCGTTCATTGGCTTGACAGGTTTTACGAACATTTCGCTGTGATGCTGGGGTAATTGTTTCAGCAGGTCAATGAATTTGCTTCCTAAGCCCGCCGATTTCAATGACGACAGCGCTGGAAACACTTCGTTTGCAGCGCGGCGGCAGTGGCGGGAACTTTTTGGCTCGCTTCTGCGGATATTTTTCCACAGAATTTTCCAGCGCGAGCATGAAAGCAAAAATCATCATCACCCCGAAGAAAGCCGTCCTGGATCCCCAGGGCAAAACCGTCCAAACCGCCCTCGAACACATGGGCTACACCGGCGTCACCGGCGTCCACATCGGCAAATATATCGAGATCGACCTCGCGCCCGGCACGGACAAGGCCGCCGCGCACAAGGCCATCAACGACGCGACGCACAAGCTCTTAAGCAACCCGGTGATCGAAGATTACAAACTCGAAATTTCTGAATAGCCACCGAGACGCAGAGACACAGAGTTCAGATTAGCTCTCTGTGCCTCAATGTCTCTGTGGCAAATATTAAAATGAACTTTGCCGTTCTCCAATTTCCCGCCAGCAACTGCGACCAGGACGCCGTCCACGCGCTGCAACACCTCGGCCACTCCGCGCGGCTCGTCTGGCACAAGGACGCCTCGCTCGGCGACACCGACTGCGTCATCGTGCCCGGCGGATTCAGCTACGGCGATTACCTGCGCTGCGGCGCGATCGCGCGGTTCAGCCCGGTGATGCAGGCCGTGAAACAATTCGCCGACAACGGCGGCCTTGTGCTCGGCGTGTGCAACGGTTTTCAAGTCCTCACCGAAGCTGGCCTGCTGCCCGGCGCGCTCATCCGCAATCGCGACCTGCAATTCCACTGCGAAAATATTTTTCTCAAGACCGCCACGAACGATTCGGCGTTTACCAGCAAGATTCCGTCGGGGAAAATTCTCCGCGTGCCCATCGCCCACGGCGAAGGCTGCTACTTTGCCGACGAAGAAACGCTCGCGAAGCTCAAGGCCAACAACCAAATCCTTTGGCAATACTGCGACGCCAGCGGAAACCTCACCGACACCGCGAATCCGAACGGCGCGCTGCAAAACATTGCCGGCATCTGCAATGAAAAGCGCAATGTGGCCGGCCTGATGCCGCATCCTGAACGCGCCTGCGAACCGCTGCTCGGCAGCGACGACGGCAAATGGATTTTCGAAAGCATCTTCGCCGCGTTGAAGAACAAAACCGTCGCGGCTGCGGCATAACCTATAATGCCTGACAAACTGCCAAAGATTCCCAAGGAATTTGCAAGGCGTGTGACGCGGTGCATTGTTGACTCCCTTATTGAGCAAGGAAGCATCGATCCGCGTGGCAAGACTGAAGAACAAATCTTCAAGGAAGTTTGGGAAATCAATAAAACAGCAGAGTGGGCACTAGTCACTGACCACACAAAAAGCTGGTTAGAACGAGCGAGACAGGCTGCTGAAGAAAATGATTTAACATCCTCCGTGGTTTTTTATGCAATTTGGGCGGAACACCAAATCAATAAAATGGTGGAATCACTTGGCCGTCGACGCAAATTGAGTGATGAATTGATTGAGAGTTTAATATTCCGGACAAGCCTCATTGAAAAATTTATTTGGTTACAGCTCGTTCTGACTTCAAAAAAGCCTTCAGACAAGACTATTAAAAAATTGCAGCGACTAAATAAGTTCAGGAATGATTATATCCATTACAAATGGAAGCCAAAAAAAGATACTGAGAAGGATCAGCTTAAAAATGTCGTTTCTGACGCTGAGAAGTTAATCGTTGAACTTCGCGCATTTTTGAACCTTCACTTTTTCCACAATCAAAAAAAGAGAGTTGCCTCATTGTTCAGTAAAAGAGCCAGAAGAAAACTTAAGGCCTAAAATTTAGATATTTCCCATGACCGAACCCGCCATCACCCCAGAGTTGGTTGCCAAGCACAACCTCACGCCGGAAGAATACGCCCACGCCGTGGAAATCCTCGGCCGCACGCCGAGCTACACCGAGCTCGGCATCTTTTCCGTGATGTGGAGCGAGCATTGCAGCTACAAGAACACCAAGCCGCTGCTCAAGACCTTCCCCACCAAGTCGCCGAAGATCCTCGTCGGCGCGGGCGAGGAAAACGCCGGCATCATTGACATCGGCGACGGCATCGCCATCGCGTTCAAGATCGAGTCGCACAATCATCCGAGCGCGGTCGAGCCGTTTCAGGGCGCAACCACTGGCGTCGGCGGCATCGTGCGCGACATTTTCACGATGGGCGCGCGCCCGGTCTGCGCGGTCAATTCACTGCGCTTTGGGCCGATCACGGCGAACGGTGAAGCGAATGAGTCTTCGGAAATTTTAAACAACCGCCGCCTGTTCTCCGGCGTAGTCAGCGGCATTGCGCATTACGGCAATTGCTTCGGCATCCCGACCGTCGCGGGCGAGGTCTATTTCGACAAGACGTATCAAGGCAATCCGCTCGTGAACGCGTTCTGCCTCGGCGTGCTGCGCCACGAACAGATCACGCGCGGCGCGGCCAAGGGCGTGGGCAATCCGGTGTTTTACGTCGGCCCGGCGACGGGTCGCGATGGTCTCGCGGGTGCGGCGTTTGCCTCGCAGGATCTGACCGAGGAATCTTCTGAGCAACAGCGCGGCGCGGTGCAGGTCGGCGATCCGTTCATGGAAAAGCTCGTGTGCGAAGCGTGTTTGGAATTGCTCGCCACCGGTTGCGTCGCGGGCATGCAAGACATGGGCGCGGCGGGCTTGACCTGTTCCACCTGTGAAATGGCCGCACGCGCCGGCACGGGCATCGAGATCGAGCTCGACAAAGTCCCGCAACGCGCGCCGAACATGAGTAGCTACGAAATCATGCTTTCGGAATCGCAGGAGCGCATGCTCATCGTTGTCCACAAAGGCCGCGAAGAGGAAGTGAAACGCATTTTCGACAAGTGGGATCTGCCGTGGTCCGAGATCGGCATCATCACCGACACCGGCCACATGAAGGTGCGACACGGCGGCAAACTCGTCGTGGACATTCCGGCGCGGAAAATCGCCGACGAATCGCCGGTGTATCAGCGCGAAGCCGTTGAGCCCGCTTACATCGCGGAAGTGAAAGCTTTCCGTCTCGACGGCATTGCCGACACCACCGCGCCTTCCGATGATTTGAAAAAGCTGCTCGCGTGGCCGAGCATCGCGTCCAAGAACTGGGTCTATCGCCAATACGATCATCAAGTGCGCGACGGCTCGGTCGTGTTGCCCGGCAGTGACGCCGCCGTCATCCGCATCAAGACGGATTCGTTGCCCGTGATGAGCGCGGAACTCGCCGCCAAAGTCGGCGATCCGACCGTTTCTGAAAAACTCATCGCCATGACCGTGGACTGCAACGGCGGTTACGTTTATCTCGATCCTTACGAAGGCGCGAAAGCAGCGGTGGCCGAAGCCTGCCGCAACTTGGCTTGCTCCGGTGCGATTCCACTCGGCGCGACGGACAATCTCAACATGCCCAGCCCGGCCAAGCCCGAGTTGTTCTGGCAGATCAAGGAATCCGTGCGCGGTTTGGCGGAAGGCTGCAAAGCGTTCAATGCGCCCGTCACCGGCGGCAATTGCTCGCTCTACAATCAAAGTCCCGCTGGCCCGATTGATCCGACGCCCACAATTTCCGTTGTCGGCCTCATCGATAAGCCGGAGCACGTCACCACGCAATGGTTCAAGGACGAAGGCGACGCCATCATCCTGCTCGGCGACGCGGTGGAAGCCACGCCGTTGCAAGGCCTCGGCGGCAGCGCATATTTGCAAGTCGTCCACGGCAAGAAGGCCGGTTCACCGCCACGCTGCGACCTCGAAGTCGCGAAGACGCTGCACACCACGCTCCTCGGCCTGATCCAATCCGGTCTCGTGAAGAGCGCGCACGATTGCAGTGAAGGCGGCCTCGCCGTCGCGCTCGCGGAAAGCTGCATTTCGCAACTGATCGCGCGGGAAACGCCTCGGTTGATTGGAGCGACGGTTGATCTGAGTAGTTTCAAGTTTCAAGTTTCAAGTGTTCAGGGCGCTGCGCCCGCCCAACTTGAAACTGAAAACTTGAAACTTGAAACTCCCCGGTTGGACGCCCTGCTCTTCGGCGAAACGCAATCGCGCGTCGTCATCAGTTGCAAGGCGCTCGACGCCGTGAAAGTCGTCGAACGCGCCAAGCTCATGGGCGTGCCCGCGGTGCAGATCGGCAAAGTCGGCGGCGACAAGCTGACGGTGAAAACCGTGGCTGGCGAATTCTCCGCCCCGCTCACTGAACTGCACGACGCGTGGTGGAACAGCATCGCCCGCGCGATGGCGTAAAATGAATGTCCCCTTTTGCGCATCTCGTCGGCAGTTGGCTGGTGGCGTCAGTCACCACCAATAATCCGCGAGATCGCAAGCTGGTAACGCTGGCTGGTGTCTTGCCGGATGCGGACGGGCTTGGCGCTGTGGCCGATGTCGTTGGCTCTTGGATTACGGGCAAGGAATGCACGTTTTATTACTACCAGACGTATCACCACCTCTTGCTTCATGGCTGGCCGGCGGCGGTGGTCGTCTCGATCCTGCTGACATACTTTGGCCGGCAACGCTGGCGGGTTTTACTCCTGTGCCTGCTGACGTTTCATCTTCACCTGCTTTGTGACCTCGTCGGCTCGCGCGGGCCGACGATCGGTGACTTGTGGCCCATCTGTTATTCCGAACCGGTCTTCCGGCATCCGATCTGGTTTTGGAAAGGTCAATGGAAGCTGGACGGCTGGCAAAACCAGATCGTTTTTATCTTTCTGTTAGCAACCTCGCTTTGGCTCGCAGTGAAAAGAGGCTGTTCATTTGTTGAAGTAGTTAGCGAGCGCGCGGATAAGGCGTTCGTTCAAGTCCTCCGTAAATGGTTCGGCCAGACGCGTTGAAGCCCTCCGCCTATAATCTCTTCGTTTAGCGGCTGCAAAATTTCTTTATTTCCCGTCTAATAAAAGCCGGTTTCACCCGTTGTCTCTCTGGATGGACGCGGTGCGAACAAACGTAGGGATATGGCTATGACCGAAAACAAGTCGGACTGGATCAAGGCGGCGTTGCGCGAGCACGAAGGCCCGCTGATGCGCTACGCCACGCAGATCACGGGCGATGTGGACCGCGCCCGGGACGTGGTGCAGGACACGTTTCTTCGGCTGTGCGCCGAGGAACCGGCCCGCCTCGATGGTCATCTTGCCCAGTGGCTGTTCACCGTTTGCCGGAATCGCGCGCTCGACATCCAACGAAAGGAACAGCGCATGAAACCATTAGATGATATTGAACTGGCCGCCCAGCCGAGTCGCGAGACGTCGCCGGCGGCTCAGGCGGAACACAACGAAAGCGCGGGCCGCGTGCAGCGCTTCATGAAACATCTGCCGCCGAACCAACAGGAGGTCGTGCGGCTGAAATTCCAAAACGGATTGAGCTACAAGGAAATCGCCGGCGTCACGAAATTATCCGTGACGAATGTCGGCTTCCTGATCCACACCGCGCTCAAAACCCTGCGTCAGCAAATGACGGAAACGGAAGGCACCCTTTAATTTTCAACCCCAGGCACGTTATGAAAAACAATTTACCCGAATTTGATGAAGCCAAGCTGACCGCCTACGCGTTGAACGAACTCGACGGGGCGGAGCGCGGCGCGGTGGAAAAGATCATCGCCGAAAACGCCGCTGCCCGGCAGTGGGTGGAGGAAGCGCGGCAAACCGCGCGGGAACTGGAAACGGAATTGCAGGGCGAAGAATGTCCGGCGCTGACGTCGGAACAGACGCGGGCATTGCAGCAGAAAATTCGCGCGGCGGACAAGCCAAGCTTCTGGACGCGGCAATGGTTCCCGAGCTTGCGGTTGGTGGAGGCGCTGGCGGTGGTGGCCATCGTCGCGGTGTTGGCGGCGATGTTGTTGCCGGCGTTGGCAAAGGCGAAAAATAAATCCAAGCGCTCGGTTGCCGTGGCGGAACAGCGGCAGAAGGATTTGGAAAAGGAATATGCGAAAACCGAGGCGGACCAGTCAGCCAGCACCGGAGTTGCGCCGGGCAGTGATATGCCGGCGGTTCCATTGGAAATGAATCCCGTCGCTACAATGCCAGCGCCGGCGCCGGTGATGGCGCCGCCGCCCAGCGGCTCGCCGCAACTGGATGGAAGTCTTAGCTATGGAGTGGTCACTAAAAGTGCGGCTCCGGGTGCGGTGGGGGTTGCAAGCATCAGCGGTGGTGCCAATGGCGGCCAGGGCGCGGCGAGAAGTTTGCAAGCCATCACTGTCTATAGCAGTGTTAATTATCAAGCGGGCCCTTCTGCGGTTGCTGCCCCGGCCGATTCTTTTGCCGTCGCTGGTAAATTGCGGGATCGTGACGACAAGACATTTTATTATCGCTTTAAGCAACCGGCCATGACGACGGGGGACTTTAACACGGAATCCTACGCCGCCATCAACGACAATCCGTTCCTGACCGCGTTGCAAAATCCGCTCTCGACGTTCTCAATTGACGTGGACACGGCGTCGTATGCGAACGTTCGCCGGTTTCTCACGGAGAACCAGTTGCCGCCGCCGGACGCGGTGCGCATCGAGGAAATGGTGAATTATTTCCATTACAATTATCCGCAGCCGAAGGGCGATGTGCCGTTCTCGGTGAATGCCGAGGTCGCGGGCTGCCCGTGGAACCCGGAGCACCGGCTCGTCCGCATCGGCTTGAAGGGCCGCGAAATCACCCGCGACCAACGCCCGCCGAGCAATCTCGTCTTCCTGATTGATGTGTCCGGCTCGATGAACGAACCGAATAAGCTGCCGTTGCTCAAAGAAACGCTCAAGCTGCTCACGCGGCAGTTGTCGGAGAACGACCATGTTTCCATCGTGGTTTACGCCGGCGCCGCAGGCATGGTGCTGCCGGAAACCTCGGGCAGCGAAAAGGCGACGATTCTGCGGGCGCTGGATCGGCTGCAAGCGGGCGGTTCCACGCACGGCAGCGCGGGCATCCGGCTCGCTTACGAAACGGCCACGGAGAATTTCATCGAAGGCGGCGTGAACCGCGTGATTCTTTGCACGGACGGCGATTTCAATGTCGGCATGACGAGCCAGGGCGAGCTGACGCGCCTGATCACGGACAAGGCCAAGAGCGGCGTGTTTCTGAGCGTGCTCGGTTTCGGCATGGGCAATTACAAGGATTCCACGATGGAAATGCTCGCTGACAAGGGCAACGGCAACTACGCCTACATTGATACGCTTAACGAAGGTCGCAAGGTGCTCGTCGAGCAGATGAGCGGCACGTTGGTGACCATTGCGAAGGACGTGAAGATCCAGATCGAATTCAACCCGGCGCAGGTGGACAGTTACCGTCTCATCGGCTACGAAAACCGCCTGCTCGCAAAGGAGGATTTCAATAATGACAAGAAGGACGCCGGTGAAATTGGCGCGGGTCACACCGTCACGGCGCTTTACGAAGTTGTGCCCGCCGGCATGACTTCGGACGAAACGCCCGCCGTGGATCCGCTCAAATACCAGAAGCCCGCGAAGCCGCGGTTCATCACCTCGGGCAGCGATGAATTGCTTACGCTCAAGCTGCGTTACAAGCAGCCGGACGGCGACACGAGCCGCCTGATCAGCACGCCCATCAAGGACACGGACAGGAGCTACGCCCGCGCCTCGACGGACTTCAAGTTCGCCGCCGCCGTCGCGGAGTTCGGGATGTTGCTGCGGGGGTCGCCCTACAAAGGTGAGGCGAGCTACCGTTCCGCATGGGAACACGCCAAGGCTAACCTCGGTAACGACCCGGAAGGTTATCGCGCGGAATTCCTGACGCTGGTGGAGACGGCACAGCGGCTGGCAGGAAAATAAGCCATCTCTTTGCACCGGATTGGGCATGGGTTTTCCCCATGCCCAATCTGTTTTTGCGTGTCCGTGAGAAAGTTTCTTTGAACGCAAACAACATTTTCCCGCTCCATTTCCCTGCGCACTCTCAATAACCGTTGGCAAATGCGCGTGCGGTTCGTAAGCTAATCAGAAGTTCATGCGTCAATTTCGCAACATTGCGGTCAATGCGTTCATGGAACTGGTCCGGCAGCCCATCTTCTTGCTGCTGATGACCGGCTCCGTGCTGTTCGAGATTTTTCTGGCGGTGCCTTACTACTTTGCGTTCGGCGACGAAATGAAGCTCGTCAAGACCAGCGCGCTTGCCGTGATGCTTTTAAGCGGACTCTTTGGCGCGGTGTTAAGTGCCTCGGCGTCGCTCGCCCGGGAAATCCGCACCGGCACGGCGCTGGCCGTTTTGTCGAAACCCGTCGGACGCGCCCAATTTCTGCTGGCAAAATTTGCCGGCCTTGCGGCCGCGCTGGCCTTGCTGGCATACGTCAACATGCTCGGTGTCCTGCTCGCGAGCTGGATGGCGTTCGATGCTTACGGCCAGACGAACATTCCCGCCCTCGTCATTTTCGGCGGGGCCGTGGCGCTGGCCTACGCGCTGGCAGGTTTCAGCAATTACTTTCTGCGCCGTCCGTTCGTGAGCGACGCGGTGTTCGCGCTCGTCGTGATGGCGACGCTGGCGGTTTTCGTCATCTGCCAGTTCACGCAGCAGATGCAAAGTGTCGGCCAGCAGGCGGCGGTGGACTGGCATCTGATTCCGGCGGGGGTTTTGATTTTGTTCGCGCTGTGGATTCTGGCGGCGGTGGCGCTGGCATGTTCCACGCGGCTGGATATGATCGCGACGCTCGCGGTCTGCACGGCGGTGTTTTTGGTCGGTCTCATGTCGGATTATCTCTTCGGGTTGCCCGCAGCCAAGGGCAGTTGGTGGGCTTCGACGCTTTACAGCATCGTGCCGAACTGGCAGCTTTTCTGGCTCGCCGACGCGCTGGAAACGGGCAAAAGCTCCGTGCATTGGTCCTATGTCGGCAAGGCGCTCGGCTATGTGGTTTTATACGCCGGTGCGGCGCTGGCAGTGGCGGTGGCGCTGTTTGACGACCGAGAACTCAGTTAATTTTTAAATTGTTAATTCCTGTGGAACGAAGCACACAAAAAAACGGGTTGGTGAACCTCGCAGTCGCGCTGGTGATTTTCCTGGCGGGTTTTGGCGTCACGGTGTTCGCGGGCTCGCTCGCGGGACAGGTGGCGGCGATTTTCCTTGGCCTGGGCGTGCTCGTCACGTTTATCAGCTGGTTCCAGATGCGGCTTGAGGAAAACGAGCGCGCGGAAAAACTGGAACTCGACGAACTCGCCCGCAGCCGTGGTGGCTCGTTGTTTGAAGCCAGGGATTCCGGCAGTTTCCCCGCCCGCAACGCCCGCGAGCAGTTTGAAAAATATTTTGTCCCCGGTTTGACCATCCTGCTGCTGCTGCTGGAAGCCGGCGGGGCCTGGCTGCTGTGGATTTGGAGCGGCAAAAATCCCGCGGCATTGAAGACTCCTAACGCCACGGCGTCGCTTTCCCTCTTCGCGATCTTTGCACTGTTGCTGTTTTTGTTCGGGCGCTTTTCCGTGACGATGGCGCGGCTGGAAAATCACCGGTTGCTCCGGCCCGGCGCGAGTTTCCTGCTGGCGGGCGCTTACATCTGCGCCCTCGCGGCGCTCGGCATCGCGGGGGTGGAAGCCAAGTTTCCGCGTGCCGACTTCTGGGTCGCGCGCGGCTTGTGTGTTTTGCTCGGGCTGATGGCGGTGGAAAATCTGCTGACGCTGCTGCTGGAAATTTATCGGCCGCGCGTCAAGGGCAAGATCGCCCGTCCGCTCTACGAAAGCCGCGTCGTTGGCATTCTGGCGCAGCCGGAAAGCCTGTTCACCACGGCGGCGCAGACATTGGATTATCAATTCGGCTTCAAGGTTTCGGAAACGTGGTTTTTTCAGGCGCTGCAAAAAAATCTGGCGATGCTGCTGCTTGTGCAGTTCGCTGCGCTGATCTTGTCCACCACGGTCGTGTTCATTGATGCAGGCGAACAGGCGGTGCTGGAACATTTCGGCAAGCCCGCCGGCGTGCTCAGTCCGGGCGCACATTTCAAGCTGCCATGGCCGATGGACAAGATTTACCGCTTCCGAACCGAGCAGATTCAGTCCTTCGCCGTTGGCTACACGCCCGACGCGCAGAGCGAGGCGGCCACCACCGTGCTTTGGACGGTCGCGCATGCAAAGGAGGATAATTTTCTCGTCGGCAACCGCGCGGCGGTGACCACGCAGACGACCGATACGAACGGAACGTCCAACGCCAAATCCGTCGGCCTCATCACGGTCAGCATCCCCGTTCAGTTTCAGATCACCAACATCACCGACTGGGTCTATAAAAATGGCGAGCCGGAAGATTTGTTGAAAAGCCTCGCGACGCGCGAAGTCGTCCGTTATCTCGCTGGTAGCGATTTGAATGAGATCCTCTCGCACGGCCGTCTGGAAGCCGCGTCCGATTTGCGCGCAAAAATCCAAGCCTCGGCCAATGAACGCCAGCTGGGTGTCAATATCGTCTTCGTCGGTTTGCAGGATATTCATCCGCCGACTGCCGGCGAAGTCGCCGCGACGTATGAAAAAGTCGTCGGTGCGCAGCAGACCATGCTCGCCAAGATTCTCGACGCCGAGTCCTCCGCCATCCGCACCAATGCACTCGCCGATGCGGCCGCGTTCACAACCACGAATGTTGCCGATGCCAGGCGCGTCTCTGAAGTGACCTCGGCATTCTCCCGCGCCGCGCTGTTTACCAATCAGCTCCCAGCCTTCGCCGCCGCGCCGTCGGTTTACCGCCAGCGCCTGTATTTGCAGGCGTTTGACGATGCCACGGCCAAGGCGCGCAAATACGTTTTGCTCGTCACGAACACGTCGGACGTGGTCATCTTCGATCTGCAGGACAAGATCCGCGACGACCTTTTGAACCTTTCCATCACGAACACGCCATGAAAAAGAATCTGTTAACCATCATTATTGCCATCGTCCTGGTGGTGATCTTTGCGCTGCTGCTGTTCACCTTTCAGGTGCGCCAGTCGGAAGTCGTCGTCGTCTCGACGTTCCTTAAGCCGACCGACACCATCACCAAACCCGGGCTGTATGTGAAATGGCCTTGGCCCGTCCAGAGCATCAACCGCTTCGACCAGCGCGTGCAGAGCTTCGATGACAAGTTCAGCGAAATTCTCACGGCGGACAACACGATGCTCCTCACGAGCGTCTATGTCGGCTGGCGCATTTCGGATGCGAAGGTGTTTTTTCCGAAATTCCCCGGCGGCTCCGCGCTCGCGGCCCAGCGTCAATTGGAAGACATAGTTCGCAGTGCGAAGGCGGCGGTCATCGGCCGGCATAATTTGTCCGACTTCGTGAATTCCGATCCCAAGGAAATCAAGTTTGGCGAGATTGAGAAGGAAATCCAGGTCGCCGTCGAAACCGAACTTGCCAAGCATGATTACGGCATCAGCATTGAATTTCTCGGATTCAAAAAGATCGGTCTGCCGGAAAGCGTCACGCAGGCCGTGTTTGACCGGATGAAATCCGAACGCACCAAATATATCAGCGAAGCGCAGTTCAAGGGCGAAGCTGAGGCGACCAAGATCAAATCCGCTGCCGAACGTCAGGCCGCCGACGTGCTGGCGAACGCGCAGGCCGCTGCGACGCGCATCGAAGGCGAAGGCGTGGCCGAAGCCGCGAAGACCTTGAGCGTGTTCCAGCAGAACCCGGAACTTGCCGTGTTCCAGTTGCAGATCGAGGCGCTGAAGAATTCGCTGAATCAGAAGGCGACGCTGATTTTCGACGAGCGCACGCCGCCGTTTGATCTGTTCCAGAAGCTGCCAGCCAACTCCACAACGAAATAATTTGATGAAACATTCAACAGCCAACATTCAACGCTCAACGCCCAAGGATATGGCGTGGCGGATGCCCATTGGATGTTCGGCGTTGAATGTTGAATGTTCGATGTTTTCTAATTCATACCAATGAGCGACCACGATCATCCTCACGCTCCCGAAATGCAGGACGCCGGTTCGCAAGCGCTCGCCGAGGCGTTGCGCAGCAGCTTTGTCATCGTCAAGTTTGCGATGGGGGCGCTGATTGTTCTTATTTTTGCGGCAGGAATCTTCACGGTTGGGCCGCAAGAGAAAGCCATCATTCTCCGTTTTGGAAAACCGCTTGGCGATGGGCAGCAAATGTTGCTTGGCTCAGGTTTGCATTGGTCATGGCCCCAGCCAATTGATGAAGTCATTAAAATTCCCATCACGGAAATCCAGAAAGTCAGTTCCAGCGTCGGCTGGTTTTTGACCACGCCGGAAATGGAACTCGCTGGCACCGAGCCGCCCGCCGGTCCGTCGTTGAATCCGCAGATTGACGGCTACGCGATCACTGCCGACCGCAACATCATTCACACCCGCGCCACGGTGTCGTATCACATTGATGATCCGCGCACGGCGATCTTCAACTTCGCCAGTGGCACGAACCATAATTTCAATCTCGCCGGCATTTCCAACGCCGTGCAGAACGCCGCGAACAACGCCCTCATCGCCACTGCCGCGCGCTTCAACGTGGACGATATCCTCACGCGCGACATTGCCGCGTTTCAGGACTCCGTGCGCCAGCGGGTCAGTGAACTCGCCGAACGCGAGAAACTGGGCGTGGTCATTGATCAGGTGCAGGTGCAGAGCGTCGCGCCGCGTCAGTTGAAGCAAGTTTTCGACGCCGTCACCACTGCGCGGCAGAATCACGACAAGCTCATCAACGACGCGCTGGGCGAGGAAAACCGCATTTTGAGCCAGGCCGGCGCGCTGGCGTCGTCCATCACCAACGCCGCCGAATCCGCGCGCACCCGCTTTGTGACGTCCATCGAGTCGGACGCCGGGGCGTTCCTGCAGTTGCTGCCGAAATACCAAGCCAACCCGAACCTGTTCGCGCAACTGGAACTGACCAAGGCCATGACCGTGGTGCTGACCAACGTGCAGGATAAAATCTACCTGCCGCAGCGTGCCGATGGCAAACCGCGCGAACTTAGGCTAATGTTGAACCGCGAACCGCCACAGCCAAAATCGGCGGCGAATCCGTAAAACGTAATTCGTAAAAATTTATGCAGGTCACGTCACTTTTAAGTCAGCACGAGCACGGCCCGGAGTGCGGCTGCGGTCACGACCACGAACATTCCGTCGTGCATCTCTGGCAGGCCGTCGTCGGCGTCGTCTTCGTTCTCAACGCATTCATCGTGGACTGGCTGTTTGAAGCTGGCAGCACGCTCGCCAGCGCCAGCGCCATGATCGGCGCGCTCGTGCTCGGGTTTCCCATCATCGTCACCGCCGTCAAAGATTTACGGCGCGGCAATCTGAGCATCAATGAACTCGTCGCCATCGCCGTGCTCGCGGCGTTCGCGTCCGGCGATTACAAGACCGCTGGCATCGTCGCCTTCTTCATGCTCACCGGCGAAATCATCGAGACCCGCACCGCCCAGGGCGCACGCGACTCCATCGAATCACTCATCAAGCTCACGCCCACGAAGGCGCGGCGCATCTTGAAGGATGGCAGCGAGGAAGAAGTTGCCGCCAGCCAGTTGGCGGTTGGTGATGTCATCCGCATCCGCCCCGGCGACAACGTGGCAGCCGACGGCGTCATCGTGCAGGGCCAAGGCTCGTTCAATCAGGCCACCATCACTGGTGAATCTTTGCCCGCCGACAAGAAGCAGGGCGATGAAGTTTTCGCCGGCACGCAGAATTTGACGGGCGTGCTCGAAATCAAAGTCAGCCGCGCCGGCACCGATACCACGCTCGGCCGCGTGCGCGAACTCATCATCGCCGCTGAAAAAACCAAGCTGCCGATCCAGAAAATCGTGGATCAATACATGGGTTTTTACACGCCGCTGGTGCTGGTCATCGGCGCGCTCGTCTGGGCGTTCACGCATGACTTGAGTCGCGTTATCGCGGTGTTTGTTGTGTCCTGCCCGTGCGCGTTCATTCTTGCGACGCCGACCGCGATGGTCGCCGCGCTTTCTGCCGCCGCGCGTCTGGGCATTCTCATCAAGAACGTCGCGGACATCGAACTCGCGGCGAAGATCAACGCCTTCGTCTTTGACAAAACCGGCACGCTCACGACCGGCCAGCTCGCTGTCAGCCGTCTTGCGCCGTTGGGCGATACGAAGCCGGCTGAACTACTGTTGCTCGCCGCATCAGCCGAAAAATACAGCAACCATCCGACTGCCAAAGCCCTCGCAACACTCGCGGGCGAAGCGGGAGTTCCCTTGGCCGAGCCGAAAGAGTTTGCCGAAACGGCAGGTCGCGGCGTGAAGGCGCAGATCAACGGCGCGAATGTGCTCGTGGGCCGTGCTCAATGGCTGAAGGACAACGGCATTGACGCGAGCTTCGAGAAATCCGTGGACGTGGGCGAGACCGAAGGCTGGAGCCTGATCTTCGTCGCGCAAAACGGCAAGTGCGTCGGCTGGGTCGGCATGCAGGACAAGACCCGCTCTGAAGCCAAGGAAGCTTTGGCGGAATTGAAGGAAGCCGGTGTCCGCCGCATCGCGATGATTTCCGGCGACCGTCATGTGGTCGCCACGCGCGTTGCCGCCGAGATCGGCTGTGAAGAAGCGCAGGGCGATTGCCTGCCGCAGAACAAGGTGGAATTTGTCCGCGCCATGAAAGCGAAGGGCTACAAGGTCGCGGTCATTGGTGACGGCGTGAACGACGCCCCGGCGCTGGCCGCGGGTGACATCGGCATCGCGATGGGCGCAGCGGGCAGCGAAGTGGCCATCCACAGCGCGACGATTGCGCTGATGAACAACGACCTGCGGCGGTTGCCGTTTCTCGTAAAACTTTCGCGCAGCACGCGCGCCGTCATCAACCAGAATTTCCTGTTCGGCGTATTGTTCATCATCGTCGGCTTGAGCGCGGCGTCGTTCGGCATCGTTGGCCCGATTGTCGCGGCGATACTGCACAACGTCGGTTCGCTCATCGTGATCTTCAACAGCGCCCGCCTCGTCCGCAAAGGCGAGGAACTGGAACATTTCCATCCCGAGATGCCCACCTTTGATGTTCCGGCCGTTGGTCAGATTACGCCGAAGATGGCGTAAGGACACGGCTTGCCGCCCTGAAAAAATGCGGTTACTTTTATTAAATGAGTGCCACTGAAGTCATTGAGGAAATTAAGCAGCTTTCGCCTGAAGAACAGCGGAAGGTGGCGGCTTATATCCATCAATTGGAGTCCGGCGAGGTCAGTGAGGAGTTCAAGCGCATCGCTGATGAGGTGTTCACGACCAACGATGAACTTTTCCGCAAGCTCGCCCAATGAGGCCGGACGAGCCGAAATTTCTGACCCATGCCGAAGTCTTGTATCTACACGACGAATCGTTGAGGCGCTATGGCGGTTCGGCGGGCATTCGGGAGCCTGGCTTGGTTGAATCGGCTTTGGGGACGGCGCAAAATGCATTTTGGTATGGTAACGGCGGACTTTATGAAATCGCGGCCGCTTACGCTTTTCACATCGCCCAATCGCAGGCCTTCGTGGATGGCAATAAACGGGCAGCGGCGGCTTCAGCCATTTCCTTCTTGAAGAGGAACGGAATTCATTTTCCGAAAGACGATGGTTCGGTTTATCGGGCCATGATTGAAATCGCTGAGAAAAGATTGGACAAAAACGGCCTCGCGGCTGTCTTAAAACAACTGGCAGAAAAACCAACTTGAAAACATCATGCCCGTCGCCGAATTAAATCCACAATCCGCAATCCGCAATCCGCAATCCGAGAGCGAGGTCGTCGTGTCCGTTCGTGGCCTCACCAAGGTCTTCAAGGATTTTTGGAACCGCCCGAAGGCGCGTGCGGTGGACGGTGTGGATTTCGAGGTGCGGCGCGGGGAGATTTTCGGGCTACTCGGGCCGAACGGTTCCGGCAAGTCCACGACGATCAAGTTGCTGCTCGGTCTGTTAAATCCGACGAAGGGGCATCTGGAGGTCTTCGGCCATTCGCCACGTCACGTGCAGACGAAGTCGCGCATCGGTTATCTGCCGGAGGAATCGTATCTCTACCGCTACCTCAACTCGCGCGAGACGCTGGATTTTTTCGGGAACTTGTTTCATTTGTCGAAGGAAGACCGGCAGAATCGCACGGAGCAGTTGCTGGAGATGGTGGGCCTGGGCAAGACGCAGAATCGCGCCATCGGCGAATTTTCCAAGGGCATGCAGCGCCGCATTGGCCTGGCGCAGGCGCTCATCAACGATCCTGACCTCGTCATTCTCGACGAGCCGACGGCGGGTCTAGATCCAATCGGCTGCCGCGAGGTGAAGGATTTGATCATCGCACTGGCCAAGCGGGGCAAGACGGTGATTTTGAGCAGCCATCTGTTGTCGGACGTGGAAGATGTCTGCGATCGCGTGGTGATTTATTACGGCGGGAAAATCCAGGCCGCCGGCACGCTCAAGGAATTGCTGGCGACGCCCGACCAGTTGCGCATCACGACGCCGGTGCTTCCGCGCGAGACGCTGGAAAAGGTTTTGGCCACCATCCGCAAGGACATCACGACCGGCGAAGTGCGCGTGGACAATCCGACGCAGAATCTCGAAAGCTATTTCCTCGATGTGGTGAACAAGGCGCGGGCGGCGAATGAAACCAGCGGGGCGCAATCCGGCGCGCGGGTGGCCGAGTATTTGCGCGGCGGACAGCCGGCACCAGGTTCTGATGACACGGACAAGGTTTTAGAGAAGCTCTCGCTACCGCAGGCATCGGCGGTGGCTCCTGCACCCGTGGTCGCAGAAATCAAGCCGACGGTGAACGAAACGAAATTGGAAGCGCTGGCTCAAGTGGCTCCAGCCGCACCGGTGACGCCGAAAACGGAAACCAAGCCGGAAGCGAAGCCGGTGGATTTGTCCAAAGCAGATGAGAAACTTTCGTCGCTGCTGGGCGGAAAAAAATAATTTTAGCCACAGATTTTTACAGATGAAACACAGATTGGGAAAAGCCGTCGCATTGAATTCTTTATCTGTGTTTCATTTGTGCCCATCTGTGGCTTTTTGAATAAATGCAAAGAATTATCGCCATCACCTGGTTGACGTGGAAGGCCGCGCTGCGGTTCAAGTTATTCCTCGTGCTGGCGGTGTTGCTGCTGGCGGCGGTGGTAGGACTGCCGTTGCTCATCAAGGATGACGGCACGGCGCAGGGCTTCACGCAGATCATCCTGACCTACACGTTGAGCACGATCACGGGCTTGCTGGGGCTTTCGACGTTGTGGCTGGCGTGCGGCACGCTGGCGCGGGACATCGAGGAATGCCAGATACAGGTGGTCGCCACCAAGCCAATTGCGCGCTGGCAAATCTGGATCGGCAAATGGCTGGGCATCATGTCGCTCAATGCGGTGTTGCTGGCGCTGTCGGGCGGTTGCGTGTTTGGGGTGTTGCAATGGCGCGCGGGCAAACTGCCGGCGGCGGAACAAAAGATTTTGCGAGAGCAGGTGCTGGTGGCGCGCGGTTCTGCCAAGGAACAGATCAATCCGGCGGAAATTGAGACGGAAGCGAAGCGGATTTTCGAAGAACGTCGGAAGGGCAGCGCGATTGAAAAGGTGGATGAAGCCGAAGTTCTCCGGCAGATCCGCGAGCAGGTAAAGGCCGCCTACCAAATCGTGCCGCCGAGCTATCAACGCACGTGGCAGATTGATTTGGGATTCGCCAAAAATTATCTACGAGGAAAGCCACTGCAACTGCGGGTGAAGTTCAACGCGGCGCAAAAAAGTCCGTCCGGGACTTACCTCGCGAGCTGGCAGGTTGGCGTGCCGCAGAAAACCAAGTTCTGGCAGAGCGAGCCGATGAGCCTCGCGGCGGACACATTCCATGAATTTGAAATCCCCCCGGATCTGTTCGATGAAAAGGGCGTGCTGACGATCACGTTCGCCAATCCCAATCCGACCGCGCTCCTGTTCCCGCTCGAGGAGGGCATGGAGGTATTGTATCCCGAGGGCGGCTTTGGGCTGAACTTCGCGCGTGGGCTGGGCATCATCTTTTGCTGGATGGCGCTGCTGGCGGCGCTGGGCTTGATGGCGGCGAGTTTCCTGTCGTTCCCGGTGGCCACGTTTTTTGCGCTGGCGATGCTGCTGGTCGCGTTGTCGAGCGGGATGCTGGCGGACTCGGTCGAGTCCGGTTCCGTGGCGGCAGGCAATGAAGAGACCGGCCAGGCCGGCCACTCCGTCATGGACGTGGTGCTGATTCCGGCATTCAAGGGCGTGCTGGCGGTCATCAATTTGGTGAAAAGCTTTTCGCCGGTGGAGGCACTGAGCAGCGGGCGCAGCATCACCTGGGGTGAACTCGGTCTGGCTTTCACCCAGGTGGTTTTGCTCGTGGGCGGAATCTTGGCCGTCGCCGGAATTATCTTCTTCAATCGCCGCGAACTCGCCACGGCCCAGGGCACGCAATGAACTCCACCGTCAAAAAAGTCATCCTCTTGCTGCTCGCTGTGGCGCTGTTGTCCGGTGCGGGACAGGTGCAAAAGGCGTTGAACCACGACCGCGACGCGCTGGGTCTGACGCGCGGGGCGGTGTTGGAGAATGCGCCGCCGGTGCTGGCGTTCACGACTGTGGCGCTCGGCGGCTTTCGCGGGCTGATCTCCAATCTGCTGTGGATACGCGCGAACGATTTGCAGCAGGACGACAAATTTTTCGAGGCCGCGCAGCTGGCGGACTGGATCACGAAACTGGAGCCGACGTATCCGGCGGTCTGGATTTTTCAGGGCTGGAACATGTCCTACAACATTTCCGTGAAGTTCAAGGATTTTCCCGATCGCTGGCGCTGGGTGCAGCGCGGCATTGAACTGATGCGTGATGACGGCCTGCGTTACAACCCCAACAGCGTGGACATCTACCGCGAACTGGCGTGGCAGTTCCAGCACAAGATGGGCGCGAATCTCGACGACGCGAACATGTATTACAAAAGCCAGTGGGCGCTCGAGATGAAGCCGTTCTTCGGTCCGAACGGAACGAACTTTGATCTGCTGCTCCACCCGCCGGATGCCGAAGCCAGCAACAACGCCGTTTTATTTCGCGAAAAATTTAAAATGGATCCCGCATTTGCGAAACAGGTGGACACGGAATTTGGTCCCTTCGACTGGCGGCTGCCAGAGGCTCACGCGATCTACTGGGGCGCCCGAGGTCTCTACGAAGCGAAGGAAAATCCCGGCAAGGTGAACGCCGAGGATCTCATCAAGCTGCGCCGGATCATTTATCAGTCCATGCTCCAGGCCTTTCATCACGGCCGCATCATTGCTGATCCGATCAGCAAGAGCTATTCGCTCGGGCCGAATCTGGATCTGACCCCGCAGGTCAATAAGGCCTATGAGACATTGATGGCGGAGGACGCCGGCAATCGCGATCATATCGCGAAGGCCCACCGCAATTTCCTGCGCGACGCCGTCTATTTTCTCTACGTGAACAACCGGATGGCCGAGGCGAACAAGTGGTTCAAATATCTCGGCGAGAAATACCCGGATAAACCGATTATTGACGGCGAGCCGGATTCGTTGCCGAAAAATCTCACGCTCGATCAATATGCCGTGGCGGTCGTGCAGATTGACATCGGCGAGACGTCGCAGGAACGCGTGACTTCCGCTGTGCAAGGCTTGCTGACCACGGCTTACATTAATCTCGCCGGTGGCCAGGATGATCGTTACGAAAACCTCAAGCGCCTGGCCATCCGCGTGTATCAGCGCTACACCGAGAAAACCGCCGGCTTCCGTGGCGACAAACGCATTCCGCTGCCGCCGTTCGAAACCTTGAACAACGCCATCCTGCGGCAACTGCTCAATCCGCAGGAGGGCCTGCCTTACGCCGCCCGCGCGGTCTTGCGCACGCAACTGGGTTTGCCGAGTGAAACGGTCGCACCCGCGCCATCCGCTGCGACCACCAATGCGGTGGAAAATATTCCAACCAATTCGGCGACGAAACCGGTCGAGTGATTGCCGACGCAGTCTTCGCGCCTCGTTCCCAAGATTGCCACCCGCGAAATCTCTGCTAACCTTCGCCGACTGTGACGAAGAAAAATGCCCAAGAACGCCCCGTGCGGGTCGGCCTGATTTCCCTCGGTTGCGCCAAGAATCTCGTGGACGCCGAGATCATGCTCGGCTCGCTGCTCAAGGGCGGCGTGGAGATCACCAACGACGCCGCGCAAGCCGACGCTGTCATCGTTAACACCTGTTCGTTCATTGACTCCGCGCAGGAGGAGAGCGTGGACACCATTCTCGAATCCGTCGAATTGCGCGACGCCAATCAGCGCGGCCAGGCGGTCATCGTCTCCGGCTGTCTCTCTCAGCGTTTTCGCGAAGAGCTGCCGAAGCTTATGCCCGAAGTGGACGCGTTCATGGGCATTGACCAGGTCGCGCAGGTCGGCGACATCGTGGGCAAAGCCATTGCCAGCCGGGCGGGGAAGTTGGAAAAACATTCAACCTCCAACATTCAACGCTCAACTTCGAAGGGCAAAGTAGTCGGTCGCTTGAATGAATTGGAAAAAGCCCGCGACCTTTCCGAACACGAAAATGAAGAATCTCTGCGCGGCACCGATAAATTCGGCAAAACCAAAACCGTCGTTGGAGCCAAAGCGCCATCCTCGCCGGTCTTCGATGTTACCCAGCGCCCTGTCTTCATTCCTGATTTCGAGACGCCGCGTTTTCGGCTCACGCCGAAACATTTCGCCTACGTCAAGATCGCCGAGGGCTGCAACCATCCGTGCAGCTTTTGCATCATCCCGCGGATGCGCGGCACGCACCGCAGCCGCACGCAGAAGGACATCGTCAAGGAAGTGAAGGCGCTCATCGCCGCCGGCGTGAAGGAGATCAACCTCATTTCGCAGGACTCGACCTACTACGGGCTCGATTTGCGCCCAAACCACAGCCGCGCCATCTCGTCGCCGGAGAAATTTTCCGCCGCCGCCAAGGCCCTGTCTGCCGATGCCACGAGCATTTGCACGCTGCTCCGCGAACTGAATGCACTCAAGGGTGATTTCTGGATTCGCCTGCTTTACACGCATCCGGCGCATTGGACGGATGAACTCATCCAGACCATCGCCGAATGCAAGAAGGTCGCGCGCTACATTGACATTCCGCTCCAGCACATCCACGAGAACATGCTCGAACGCATGCGTCGCGAAACCTCGCAGCAATACATTGTGGACCTCATCGCCAAAATCCGCGCCGGTATTCCCGGAATCGCGATTCGCACGACGTTCATCGTCGGCTTTCCCGGCGAGACCGAGGCCAGTTTCAACACGCTGCTGGATTTCATTCGTGATACGAAGTTCGAACGGCTTGGCGTGTTCGCTTACTCCAAGGAAGACGGCACGCGCGCCGGCGCGATGGTGGGGCAGCTCACTGACAAGGTGAAGCAGAAGCGCCGCGAACTCGCCATGGCGGCGCAGCACAAGGTCGCCATCGCCGTCTCGGAACGTTTTGTCGGCCGCGAGATCAAGGTGCTCATCGAAGGCGAGGCGAACGCCAAGCAGTTGCAAAGCGCAAACGTCAGCTCCTGGGAACACGGCCTCATCCGCGAGACGGATACGCACACCGCGCAGATGAAAGGGCATTACTTCGTCGCCCGTGGCGAGGCGGATGCGCCGGACATTGATGGGCGCGTCTATATCCGCGCTGCGAAAGGCACCTTGCCCGTCGGCCAGTTTGCCACAGTCAAGGTCATCGGCCACACGGACTATGATTTGATTGCGGAACCAGCCTGACCGTTGACTTAATGGGCTCCCGCCGGCGGGGTGGCAGGCGTAGCCACTTTGCGCATCAAAGGCACCAGTAGCGTGGCGATGGCAAGGCAAACGCCGATCACGAGAAACGCATCGGCAAACGTCTGCACTTGCGCCTCGCGCCAGGTCAACGACCAAAGTTGCTTCAAGGCCACGGCTTGCCCGTGGAGCAAGTCACCGCCAGTCGTCGCGGCAACCTTCGCACTGACGCCGTGCAACATTTCCTGCATTGAAGTATTCGTGGCGTTCAAATGTTCGGCCATCCGTAAAAAATGCAGGTTCGCGCGGTCGTTCAGTAACGTCGCGCAGACCGCGATGCCAATGGCGCCGCCAAGATTGCGCATCATGTTGAACAGCCCGCTGGCGTATTTAAGCCGTTCCGGCGACAAGCTGCCCAGCCCCAGCGTGACCGCTGGTGCCACGGCGAACACCTGCGGAAAGCCGCGCAGGAATTGCGGTAAAAATAATTCCGCCGAACCCCAGTCGTGCGTGATGCCGCTGAAACTCCACATCGAGAGCGCAAACATCGCCAACCCGAACATCATCAGCCAGCGCGTATCGAATCGTTTGGCCAGCATGATGTAGATGGGCACGCCGATCAACGATGCGAGCCCGGTCGCGGAGATGGCGATACCGATCTGCCACGCGTCGTAGCCGCGCACGTAACCAAGAAACAGCGGCGTCAGGAAAATGGTGGCGAACATGCCCACGCCGGTCATGAACGACAGGATTGAGCCGACCAGGAAATTCCGGTCACCCAAGGCGCGGAGATCCACCACGGGATTCGTGTAGGTAAGGCTGCGGATGATAAAGAGGATTCCCGCCACGACGGCTAGCACGGAGAAGGTTCGAATCGTCTGATCATCAAACCAGTTCCAGCGGGCGCCTTCTTCCAGCACATATTGCAAGCTACCCAAGCCGACGGCCATCAGGGCGATACCGAGATAATCTGCTTTTTTGAGCAACGAGAAATCTGGTTCGTCAATTTTCACCAGAACTGGAGTCAGCAATGCGACCAGCACGCCTGGAAACAGATTGATGTAAAACAGCCAGCGCCAGTTCAGGGCGTCGGTGATCCAGCCGCCGATCACTGGCCCCAATGTTGGGGCGATGGAAGCGATGGTGCCGATGACTGCAGCGGAATAGACGCGGCGTTTTCCCTGAAAATAATGAAACGACGATGTGAATACCGTGGGAATCATGGAGGCGCCCAAAAACCCTTGCAGCGCGCGGAAAACAATCATGCTTTCAATATTCCATGCGATGCCGCACAACAGGCTTGCCACCGTGAACCCGATGGCGGACGCGGTGAACAGCCAGCGGGTAGACAGCAGTCGCGTCAGCCAGCCGGAGAGGGGAATCATGATGATTTCAGCGATCAAATACGCCGTCTGCACCCAACTGATCTGGTCCCTCGCGGCGGACAATCCGCCGCCGATATCCTGCAATGATGAGGCGACGATTTGGATGTCGAGCAGTGCCATGAACATCCCGATGCACATGACCACGAATGGAAGAATGTCCTTCGCACGCAGCGGTGGTTGGGCGTCCGCGCTCATAGCCCGGCCTTTCCATTGGCGCGGGTGTCCACTTTGGCCGTAACCGAAAGTCCCGGACGCAATTGGCCGATCGCCGCCGTTTCATCATCCAGTGCGATCCGCACGGTGACCCTTTGGACAATCTTGGTAAAATTTCCCGTCGCATTCTCCGGCGGCAACACACTGAACTGTGCCCCCGTCGCCGGAGCGATGCTAACGACATGTCCTCGAAAGGTTTTACCGGAAAGCATGTCCACCTTCACCGTTGCAGGCGAGCCGGGACGGACGTGTGCCAGTTGGTTTTCCTTGAAGTTGGCGTCAATCCACAAACCATGCGTCGGCACGAGCGAGATGAGCTGCGAGCCGGTGGTCGCGTAGGCGCCGGTCTGTGCGCTGCGATTGCCGACGATGCCATCCATCGGCGCGCGCAATTCCGTGTAGCCGAGATTCAGTTGGGCCGACTCACGCTGGGCAATGGCTTGTTGCAAGGCCGCCTGCGCTTGTTGCTTTTGTGACGCGATCACGTCCAACTGCCTTTGTGCCGCGGCCAACGCGGCTTGTGCTTTTGCCCCGGCGGCCAACGCGCGTTTGTAATCGGAGTCGGCCTGTTGAAATCCCTGGATGGAAATCGCACCCGTGCCCAACAGTTTTTGAAAGCGCACCTGGTCGTCATGGGTGCGAAAGGTTTCCGCATCGGTCGCGGCGATTTCCGCTTTGGCCTGATCAATCACCGCCGCTTGCAAATGGCGGGTGGCATCCAGATTGGTGAGCGTGGCCTGCTGCATCGCGACGGCGGCATCCGCCTTCTCCAGCGCGGCGCGATAGTCGCGGTCATCAAGTTTGATCAACAAATCGCCGGCGTGAACCTGCTGATTGTCCTTCACGGCCACTTGCGCGATGAAGCCGGCGACCTCCGGCGCGATCACCGTCACGTCGCCGCCGATATAGGCGTCATCCGTGCTCTCGAAAAAGCGTCCGACCGTCCACCAATTGTAAGTGAACCTGCCAATACCAAGTCCGGTGAGAACAATCAAAGAGACCAGCGTTGCTCGCTTGAGCGACAGCTTGCGATTTTTTGCTGGCCCGGTCGTGCCGCTGGGATTTTTCAATTCATAGCGGCTGGCGTTGACGGCTGATGCCGGCGGCACGATGGGCGTGGCTGGCAATTCGATGCGCGAATTGTCAGGGGTTTCAGTGGAAAGGATGGCGGTGTTCATAGTTATTATATTTCTTTACGGTTTTAAATGAAAAACCGACCGGTTGGTATGTTGTGTCGGCAAAAAAGTCGCAATGGTGTTTGAGTTGTTCATAAAGAACGAGGTTCAGGTTTGGGATTTGGCGGAAGGTTTGCCGGGGCTTTTGGCTGCAGCCCATTCGGTCAAATGAAACAGGCTTTGCAGATAAGCACGGAATTGTTCGATGTTACTTGCCAGAATGTCATTGCTCCCGGCGGTTTTAGCCAACAACAGCGAGCCTTGAACAACGGCAACGTAAAACATCGCCACGGCTTTCGGATCGAACGAGGCCTTGGGAGCGTGAACAGACTTGGCTTCAGCCAGATCGTTTGAAAAATCACGGATGATCCGTGAAAAGAAATTCTGACAGATGTCGCGGATGTCCGCATTCGAAAACGCCAGCTCCTGGGCGAACACGCCGATGAGACAGCCCTTCGTTACGTGACTGGTGCCACCCACGGATTCCTTGACGTAATCCAGACGGCCAAAAACGCGGTCCAGCGGATCGGTCAGCTTGCGGAAGGGGGCTTCCTCGTAATTCTTCACTTTGCCCTCGTGGAAGTGAGCGACGGCCGCCTTGGCGATGTCGTCCTTGCTCTTGAAATAGTGGAAGAAACCGCCCTTGGTCACGCCGGCTTCCGCGCAGATGTCATCCACGGTGGTGGCATTGTAGCCGCGCGCACGCATCAGCTTGACACCCGCGTCCACGAGCCTGAGCTTCGTTTCCGACGACTTTGTTGATTGGATTCGATTTAACATACAGACTAGTTGGTATGTTATCTGAAATGGCAGATCTGTCAACGAGTTTTTTTCAAGCAGTTTTCCCCGACGGCTTAAATGGCTGGCTCCGAAAAGGAAATTGCCTTTTCCTCCGCGAAGATTCACCTTGGCCGGCAACATAGGAATCCCATGGCCACCCTCGTATTCGACATCGAAACCTCCGCGCAACCCATCGAAAACTTCGACGAAGCGCAGCAGGAATACCTCTTCCGCGAGACCGAGAAGATTGACGACCCCATCGCCAAGCAGGCCAAGCGGGAGGACATCACCCGCTTCATGAGCCTCTGGCCGTTCACCTCGCAGGTCGTCTGCATCGCCATGCTCAATGCCGAGACCGGACGCGGCCAGTCCATTTTCATCGCCGAGGATTACGAGGATGCCGACGAGGCCGGGCCGGTGGAGTTCGTGCCCGTGGCCGACGAGACCGAATTGCTCACCGCGTTCTGGGACGTGGCCAAGCATTACGATTCCGTCGTCACCTTCAACGGGCGCGGGTTCGACGTGCCGTTCATCTACCTGCGCTCGGCGCTGCTCAATGTGCCTATCACGAAGAAGAACTGGCTGGGCTACCGTTACGCCACCGAGCCGCACTGCGACCTCGCCGAGCAATTCACCTTTTACAGCGTGAGCGGACGCGACGGCGCAGCGCGGCGGTTCAACCTGGATTTCTACTGCAAGGCATTTGGCATCGAATCACCCAAGAGCGCGGGCGTGACCGGCATGGACGTGAAGGATTTGATGGAAGCCGGCAAATTCAAGGAGATCGCCGAATACTGCCTGCGCGATGTCCGCGCCACGGTGGAGCTTTACAAGATCTGGAAGGAAAGGTTGGCGGGGATAAAGTGAAGCTGTTCTCGTTTTATGGAATTTGAAGACCAGCTCGTTCGAGATTTATTGGCTTACCAGAAAGATGTCAAAGCTGATGGATTTCGTGATCCTTTTGGGCTTCCATTCCCTGGTAAGCAAGGGTGCGTTCCTGATGAACTTGCAAAGCGGTTTCCAAATCTTGACGCAGCATTTGGGGCGACAGTTTCCATTTCATTGAGATCTGAATATGCTTCGCACCACCAACGGCTCGCTTCTGCTGTTAGCTGCTGCGAAAGTCCAATAGAAGCACGCTTTCTCTTAAGTCTCGTTTGCAGTTGTGCGCGGCATGAACTGAACATTGTTATTGAAGATGCAGATGGCGAGCCGTTATTTGCGGCGGAAACAACAGCTTGGATGGAGATGACGCTGTATGTGTGTCCCCAAAAACAATTGGGTAGTCACCGCGTGGACTTTCTTTTGAAGCTAGTTTTCAACAATCCAGATATTGAAGTCGCCCGCATGGTAGGCAACCCAGATCCTCCCGGGCCACTCGTTGTTGAAGAACGCATGGTCATTGAGTGTGATGGGCATAATTTTCATGAAAAAACGCCGGAACAAGCATCTCGTGATAAAAACCGAGACCGTGAGTTATTAAATGCTGGCTACCCAGTGATGCGTTTCACTGGAACAGAAATAGTTTCTTCTCCCATGAAATGCACCGAGCAAATCATGGAATGGGTTTTTCCGAAAGAACCGCAGGGGCGACTTGGCTAAATCAAGATATGTCCACCCTCATTTGCTTCGCCCTGAAAGAATCCGTCGCGCCGTTTCACAAAATCGCGATGGCCTTCTCCTACACCAACGGGCCACGCCTTGAAAGGCTGGGCTATTTTCAGGCAGCACCGTAGGTGCGACATCGTTGTAGAACCACCGCCAACCATTTCCCCAGCTCCGTCGGAGTGGCATATTCGGCCCCCCGGCCATGCCGCCCCTCCGGGGCTGATTCATTGTTTGGATTGTTGACTACAAAGATGTCACGCATACGACGTTCCGAAGCCGCTTCCTTGCGGACGACGAAAGATTCCAAGGAAACGTCGTCCGATTGCAATTTTCCTTCGCCCGATTCATATCTTTTGTTGTCCGACACCTATCCCGCATCGTCCGCTGTCATTCCCACGGCACCCGACACATTTCCCACCATGCCCGACACATTGCGGGCATTGTCCGATACCTGTCCGGTGACGTTTCCGAGGTGTCCCACGACGTCCGATTCCAAGTAAACGTTGTTCGATTCCAAGTAAACGTTGTTCGATTCCAAGTAAACGTTGTTCGATTCCAATCTTGCGACGCAGGATTCCTATTTTCCTTCGTCCACTTGGAATCTTGTTTCGTCCGACACCAATCCCGCGACGTTTCCTAGATGTCCTGCGTCGTCCGATTCCAAGGAAATCTGATTTCCTGCCAAGGGAATATCTTTTCCGGTGTCGGAAACGACGATTCCGATGTCGGAAAAAGCGCTTGCCATGTCGGGAACATCGTCTGCAAGACATCCAACCGATCGGGAATGAACTATTTAGGCCAAAAACCGCCAAAGTCCGCATGAACTGCTGAAAAGCGCCAGAGGGCTGGCGCACTCCAAGACGCTTCGCGCGGTTCGGATGCCTTGGCGTGCGCGCCAGCGTCTTGGACTGCGGCGGCCCTCCGCCGCTTTGTCTTTGATTCCCGCCGACAGGATTGCCGCCCGACCTTTCAAATGTCACACTGGCCGGGTAGCAATCCATGTCTATTCTTGTTTGTTTCGCATTAAAAGAAGAAGCCGCGCCATTTCACAAAATCGCGGCGGGCCGGCCGGGCGTTTTCACCATCGTCGTCGGCATCGGCCGGCAGAATGCGGAGAAATCCGTGCGTAGCTTTCTGGATTCTTGTAGGAGACGAGGTGACGAGTCTCGAATTAAAAACCAGTCAGAGACTCCTCACGTCGTCTCCTACACAACCAATTTGGTTTTAACGTGCGGTTTCGCCGGCGGGTTGAATCCGGATTTGAAGATTGGCGATGTGGTTTTTGAAATCGGAAATCGGAAATCGGAAATCGGAAATCAGTTAGAGACTCCTCACGTCGTCTCCTACGAGAGATTGGTGGCCGCCGGAGCCAAACCTGCGAAATTTTTCTGCGCCGACCGCATCGCCACGACCGTTGCCGAAAAGCAGGCGTTGCGTGCGGAAACCGGCGCGGATGTGGTGGAGATGGAATCGGCGGCGATTCAGGCGGTTTGTCGCGAGCGCGGGATTCCTTGCGTCACTCTCCGCGTAATCTCGGACACGGCGAACGAGGATTTACCGCTGGATTTCAACGCGCTGGCCAAGCCGGACAAGAGCCTGGATTTCGGTAAATTGGCGTGGGCCATCGCGAAGTCGCCGGGGAAAATCAGTGCCTTGATGGCGTTGCAGAAGAAAACGAGTTTCGCGGCCAATCAACTTTCAGCCGTTCTGGCCAAAGTCATTTCTCCGTGACGGCTGCGGGCGGGTTGCCAAGCCAAATGGTGAAATTTGCCCATTTTGTGGCCCGAATTGACCACGAGATTCAGTTAATTCAGGTAAAAGCTCCGCTTCTAGCCCTGGAAAACACGGTGAATAACTCGTCTTTTTTGCGGTTTATTGAAGTCAATTCAAATTTTTCCGAATCTGCCAATCGCGAAAAACCCTGTCCTTCCGCGATGGTTGGGGCGGTGCGGTCACCGAAGATTTTCGGGCAGATAGTGAGGTTGATCTCATCCACCAGGCCGGCGCGAAAGAGGGCGTCGTTCAATTCGCCGCCGCCTTCGCATAAAAGCCGTTTCACGTTCCATTTCGCCCGCAGCCAGAGCAGGGCGGCGCGGAAGTTGATTTCGTCCTGACCGCAAATCTTTACCTCGTCCGCCAAATCACGGAGTTGCTTGAGCTTCTTCGCCGAAGCGCGCTCCGTCGTCAGCACGATGATAGGCGAAAACCGTTTTTGGAAAATGGCGGCGTCTGGATTGATGGAGCCGCTGCCGCTGACAATGACGCGTAAATTGTATTCCGCCAGCCCGTGCTTGAGCCGTTGTTTGCGAAACTTTTCGCCGCCGTTGCCGAGAATGCTTTGGGAAATCTCGATCGTCCGTGCGCCGCACATCACGGCATCCGCCTTGGCACGGAGTTCGTAGAGATGCGCCAGGTCTCGCGGGCTACCAAAGGAGTGAACGGCCCGATTGGCGGTGGCGATCTTGCCGTCCGCCGTCATCGCCATGTTGACGAAAACGAAGGGCAATTTTGCGTGCGAGTTTTTTGCTTTTGAATTCACAGGATGAGCATCGCGTCGCCGTAGCTGAAGAAGCGGTAGCGCTCGCGGATCGCCTCGGCGTAGGCGGACAAGATCCGGTCACGACCGGACAATTTTTCGCCGGGCGCGGCGAACGCGCTCACGAGCATCAGCAGGGTGGACTCCGGCAGATGAAAGTTGGTCAGCAGCGCATCCACGATTTGAAACTCCGCCGGCGGGAAAATGAAGATGTCGGTTTTACCGCTGTAAACATTGAGTTTTCCAGCGTTCAATCGAGCCACAGTTTCCAGCGTGCGCGTGGCGGTGGTGCCGACGGCGATGACGCGGTGGCCGGAATTTTTCGCCGTGTTCACGGCGTCCGCAGTGGCTGGGCCGACTTCAAGATATTCCGCGTGCATCTTGTGTTCGGCGATGTTTTCGACTTTCACCGGCAGAAAAGTTCCCGCGCCCACGTGCAAGGTGACGAAACAAATGTTGACGCCGCGCTCGCGAATTCTTTCCAAAATTTCCGGCGTGAAATGCAAGCCCGCCGTGGGCGCGGCGACGGAGCCAACGGGTTGCGCAAAAACCGTCTGATACCGCTCGCGATCGCCGGGTAATTCGCCGTGACGCTCGATGTAGGGCGGCAACGGCAGTTCGCCCAGCGCATCGAGTTCGCGGAAGATGTTTTCCGTGCCGGAAAACGTCAAACGCCGGTGACCTTCGTCGTTCATGGCGGTGACGATCGCGAAAAAATTGCTCAACGCGCCCCTTTTCTCTTGCAATCGGATTTGCGTGCCGATTTTGGCGCGTTTTCCCGGGCGCATCATGGCCCACCAGTCGTTTGCGGCACATTCTTCGAGCAACAGGATTTCAAATTGGCCGCCGGTTTGGGCATTTTTCCCATGCAGCCGCGCCGGGATGACCCGGGAGTTATTCAGGACGAGGACGTCGCCGGGATTCAGGAACTCCAATAGGTCGGGAAACTGGCGGTGTTCGATTTTCTGGCTTTTCCGATGCAAAACCAGCAGCCGCGAGCCGTCGCGCCGCTCGGCGGGTTGCTGGGCGATCAGCTCCGGCGGCAGGTCAAAATGGAAGTCGGCAGTGCGCATCGGAGCGAGCGTAACGGAGCAGGGCGGGGACTGACAATTCACAATGGCGGTAAATTGTGAATAACTTCCGAATAAATAACGGTTTCGCGGTCTGAAACCCATTGACAGAAGTGGGGCAATGTGGGTAATAATGGGTCGTTGTGGGTGATTCTAGTCGAAAGCAGGTGGTTTTTAGAATCATGGTGAATAACAAATGAGCGAGGCCAAAACAGTTCCGCCGACGTATTACAACTCATGCTACCGGCATGGTGTTGATGAGAAGCGGCGCGTCCAGATCCCGGCCAAGTGGCGGCCGGAAGAGAGCGGGACGGAACTGACGGTGATCCTCTGGCCGAAGCATCAGGCGGGCACCTGCCTGCGCGTGTTGCCCCCGGCGGAGATGGCGCAGTTGATGGCGGACATTGACGCGATGCCGAACACCTCGCCCGACAAAGTGGTGCTGAAGAGGTTCATCGGCAGCGAATCAATGCAGGTCACGCTCGACAAGGGGGGACGCATTTGTCTGCCGGACGAAATGGCCCGCAAGGCCGGCATCAAGGACGAGGCGATGCTGGTAGGTTTGCTGGACCGGTTTGAAATCTGGAACCCGGAACGTTATGAAAACGTTAAGGCGGCGGACGCGGTGCTCGCGCCCAAGGCCTTTGAACTCATGGAATGATTATGAACTTAGGAAAATTACTCGGTGCTGGAAAAAGTTTCTTTGCCGGACAAGGCTCGGTGAGCTACCGCGAGGATAAGCGCGTGTATTTGCCGAAGTTCAATGCGGATAAAAATCCGTTCACGCCCAAGCCGGCTGAGCCGGCACCTGCCGCGCCGAAGCCCGCGCCCGCGCCCGCGTCAGCGCCGGCGGCGAAGAAAATTTCTGCGCCCGTGGCCGCACCCGCCGTGGTTCCTGTCGCTACGCCGGTCGCAGCCAAGGCGCAGGAAGTTCGGATCACGAGCAACGCCAAGCCGACGCGTGTGTCCAAATGGACGGATAAATTGAATCCGTTCCGCGCGCCGGAACCGGTCGCACCGCCGATGACGGGCGCGGTGCAGGTAGAACTTTCGTTGGATGCGGTGAAACCAATCGGGAACGACCTGGCCGACGCCGACATCGAAGTCGTGCCGGTCAAATCGCGCACAGTGGCGCCGGTGGACGTGACGCTGCTCCGGGCCTCGCATGAAGCCTGGGAAATCGCGAGTGAGCGGCTGGTCAAATCTGTTTAACAATGCGCAGTGCCCGAATTCATTCACAAACCAGTGATGGCGGCGGAGGTGCTGGCCGCGTTGAGGCCGCACCCGAACGGCCGCTACGCCGACGGGACGCTCGGTGGAGCTGGTCACGCGGCGAGCATACTGGCCGCGAGTTCGCCGACTGGATGGCTGTATGGGTGCGATCGCGATGGCGTCGCGGTTGAAACGGCCACGTCGCGGCTGGCGGAGAAATTTGCCGGGCGTTTTGAGATCCGGCGTGGAAATTTTTCGGAAATGTCGGAATGGATTCCGGCGGCGAGTTGTGACGGGGTGCTGCTGGATTTGGGCGTGAGTTCGCCGCAACTGGATGTCGCGGAACGCGGGTTCAGTTTCATGCAGGACGGGCCGTTGGATATGCGGATGGATCACCAGCAATCGCTGACTGCGGCGGATCTGGTGAACACCGAGGCGGCAGAGCCGCTAGCGAAGATTTTTTGGGAATACGGCGACGAGCGCGATTCCCGGCGATTTGCAAAGGCGATTGTCCATGACCGCGCGTTGCGAAAGTTTGAGACGACGAAGCAATTGGCGGATTTGATCGAGCGCCTCGCGCCACGGCACGGCAAGAAAGCGCACCCGGCCACGAAGGTGTTTCAGGCGCTGCGCATCGCGGTAAACGACGAGATCGGCTCGCTGAAGCGCGGGTTGGCCGGAGCGGTGAAAATTTTGAAGCCCGGCGGACGACTGGCGGTGATCACGTTTCACTCGCTCGAAGACCGGGTGGTGAAGGAATTCGGGCGCGAACGGACGCGGGATTACACGTTCAGTGGCGAGGTGGATGTGCCGGAGTTGCGGACGCCGATCGTGCCGGAACTCAAATGGCTTCAGCGCAAGGCGATTTTGCCGGGCGATGAAGAATTGAAAGAAAATCCGCGTGCCCGGAGCGCGCAGTTGCGGGTGCTGGAGAAAATTTAAGATGGCGAAGAATCGTAAAAATCAGGCAGCGGCGATCCGGTTTGGTCCGGCGCTGAAGGCGTCCTTCTTGTGCCTGCTCATCGGCGGCTCGGCGGTCGGCTATGTCTGGCAGAAGAACGAGATTTACCGGCTCGGCCAGCAGATCCGCCAGCGCGAGACGAAGCTCGCGCAGTTGCAGGGCGACAACAAACGGTTGAGCGACCAGATTTCCATCCTGCATTCGCCGGTGATGCTGGACCGGCGCACGAAGGAATTGCAGCTCGGCCTCGCGCCGGCAACGCCGGTGCAGGTGGTGCGTTTGGACGAACCCGTCGCGCCCGCGCCGCAGAATAATATGTCACGCCAGTTCTCGCAGCGGTCCGTCAACAGCGTGACGCCGTAAAAGTAAATACAGATTTTGGCCGCCGCTCGTGTCGCATTGGTTGAGGAACCGATCGCCACGGGCGGTTGGCCGTTTTAAGATGTCAAACAAACTGCAAATCCGTCGCGCGCTCCTGCTGCTGGCCTTTCTGGCCGCGGCGTTTGGCGGGCTTGCCTACCGGCTGGTGGATTTGCAGGTGCTGCGCCACGACGAGTTGAGCGCCAAGGCGGAACTGAACACGCAGCGCGAATTCCGTCAGGCCCCGCGGCGCGGTGACATTCTGGATGCGAACGGCAACATCCTTGCCACGAGCATTTCGGTGCGGACGATCTGCGCGGACCCTTCGCTGATCGGAAATTTCCAGCCGGTCGTTGCCCATGCCATCGCGCCGTTGCTGCAAATGAACGAAGCAGAACTCGCGCAGAAACTGACGCCGCGCCTGTATCGCAACGCCCAAGGGCAGATCGTGACGAACGGATTGCATTACGTCCGGCTCGCCAAAAACATTTCCGACGAAACCTGGAATCAGCTCACGGCGGCGATGACGAATCTGACGTTTGGCGTGGACGAGAAAAAGCTTTCCCGCACCGAACGCGGATTTTTCAGCAACCTCCGCCGGCAGGCGATTTTTTCCGAGGCTGATCAGAAACGGGTTTATCCGAATGGCGCGCTCGCGTCGCAGGTCATTGGTTTTCCCGCGACGGAGGAAAAGAAGACGGACGGACACCTCTATTCGCAGATCTCCGGCCGCGACGGGGTGGAGCTTTCGATGCAGAAACCGTTGAGCGGCGTGGCGGGCTGGAAATTGACCGAGACCGACCGCGCGCAGCATGAGCTGGTTGCTTTGCGCGATGAAGATGTTCATGCGCGCGATGGTCTGAACGTGGTGCTGACGATTGATTCGGCCATCCAGCACATCGTGGAGACGGCGCTCGCCGAGGCGGTGCCCAAATACACGCCTAAGAGCATCACCGGCATCGTGATGCGGCCCAAGACGGGCGAAATTCTGGCGATGGCCTCGCTGCCGAACTACGATCCGAACCAGCCCAACACGATCACGCCGGAAACGCGCAACCGCGTCATCACGGATGTGGTGGAGCCAGGTTCGACGTTCAAAATCGTTGTTGTCTCCGGCGCCTTGAACACCGGCACCGTGCGGCTGACTGACCAGTTCGATTGTGAGCATGGTCACTTCGCGTTCGCCGGCCGGGTTCTGCACGACCACGAAGCCTATGGTCTGCTCTCGACTGTGGAGATCATCACGAAATCTTCCAACATCGGCGCGGCGAAAATCGGCATCAAGCTCGGCGAGCAGAACCTTTACGACTACGCGTGGAACTTCGGTTTCGGCCAGCGCACGGGGATACCATTGCCCGGCGAGGCGCGCGGGATTTTGTATCCGGTCAAACAGTGGAGCAAGGTGTCCATCGCACAGATTCCGATGGGCCACGGCGTGGCGGTGACGCGGTTGCAGATGCTCTCGGCGATGGCGGCGATCGCGAATGGCGGCTGGCTGATGCGCCCGATGATCGTGAGCCGTTTGCAGGAACGCGACGGCAGCGTCGTCCAGCGTTACGCTCCGGAACGCGTGCGCCAGGTGGTCAGCGAAACCGCGGCCAAACAGATGATCGAGGCGTTGAAAACCGTGCCCATGAAAGGCGGCACCGCGCCGGAAGCCCAGTTGAAAAATTATGTGGTGGCGGGCAAGACCGGCACGGCGCAGAAGGCGGAGAACGGACAATATGTCCGCGGCAAATATGTCTCGTCGTTCATCGGCTTTTTCCCGGCAGACAATCCGGAGCTTTGCATTTCCATCGTGATGGATGAACCCAAGGAAAATGGCTATTACGGCGGCAAGGTCTGCGGGCCGATCTTTCGCGATATCGCGGAGCGCTGCGCGAGTTATCTGAACATCCCGCCGGATCCGAAGCTGATGACGAACTCGCCGCCCCTGGTGGCGGACAACAACGGACGGAGACTTTGATGTGATTGAATTTTGCCGGCACTGGCCGCCGGATTGATTTTGTGGAAGCTCGCTCCTTGAAATTTGTGTGTGATGCCGCCGGCGGAACTCTGTTGAAAGGTTCGGCAGACGCGGCGTTCACTCGTGTCTGCACGGATTCGCGGCAGTTGCAGGCGGGCGATGTGTTCTTTGCGATCAAAGGTGAAAAGTTCGACGGCCACGAATTCATCCGCGAAGCGGGTGAACGCGGCGCGGTCGCAGTCGTGCTGGCAAGATCCTGCGTGCCGGAAAACTTGCCGGCGTGCGCGGTGATCGTCGTGGATGAACCGCGCGCGGCATTGGGAAAACTGGCGGCGGCGTATCGGCGGCAATTTGAACTGCCGGTGATCGCGGTGGGCGGATCGAACGGCAAAACGACGGTGAAGGAATTGGTCGCGTCCGTGTTGCGCCAGAAATTTTCGACGCTGTGGAGCGAGGCGAGCTTTAACAATGACATCGGCGTGCCGGCGACGTTGCTGCGGTTAAACCAAACGCATCAAGCGGCGGTGCTGGAAGCGGGCACGAATCATCCGGGCGAACTTGCGCCGCTGGTGAAGATGATTGCGCCGAAGTTCGGCATCATCACGAGCATCGGACGCGAGCACTTGGAATTTTTCGGCGATGTGACCGGAGTGGCGCAGGAGGAAGGCACGCTCGCGGAGGGCTTGCCGGCGGACGGTAAATTGTTTTTGAACAGCGACAGCGAGTGGTCGGAAAAAATCGCGGCGCGGACGAAGGCGCAGGTTGTCACGGTTGGCATTGGTGAAAAGAACGACTGGTGTGCGAAGAAAATCCGGTTGGACAAAAATGGCGTGACGTTTCAGGCCGTGACGGCGAAGGCGGAATTCTGTGGTGCCTATCGGATCAATTTGCTGGGGCAGCATCAGGTGACCAACGCGCTGTTTGCCATCGCCATCGGTGCGGAACTGGGGCTGGCCCGCGTGGAGATCCAGGACGGTCTGGTGGCCTGTCAGCCGCCGAAGATGCGCTTGAATTTTTGGGAAGCGAACGGCGTGCGCGTGCTGGACGATTGTTACAACGCGAATGCGGATTCGACTATCGCGGCGCTGGAAACGTTGTGCGGGTTGCCGTTGCAAGGCCGGCGGGTGGCGGTGCTCGGTGACATGGGTGAACTCGGAGCGCACACGGAACCGGCGCACGCGGAAGTCGGCCGGCGCGCGGCGGAGTTGAAGATCAACCAGTTGTTCGCCGTCGGCAAAATGGCGGCGGTGACGGCGCAGGCGGCGCGCGAGGCAGGATTGGTTCGCGTGTTTGAATTTGCTGATGTGGAAGGCGCAGTGAAAGCGGTGAAAAATTTTCTGAAGCCGGGCGATGTGGTGCTGTTGAAGGCGTCGCGTTCGGCGCGGCTGGAACGGATTGCGGAAACGTTGAAGGCGGGAATTGTTTGAAATGCTTTATTATTTGAGCCAATACCTTTTGGACTGGGCGCACGGCAGCGACTGGGAGTCGCGGCTGTCGTTTTTGCGCCTGTTCAAATACATCACGGTGCGCTGCGCGGCGGCGGCCGTGACGGCGCTGGCGTTGAGCTGGTGGTTCGGCCCGAAGATCATCCGCTGGCTGAAAACCCAGAAATTCGGCCAGGAATATGCCGACCGCGCCGAGGAATCCGGCGATTTCAAGACGCGCATCTTGAGCAAGAAAGGCACGCCGACGATGGGCGGGCTGTTGATCATCGTGTCGCTGGTGCTTTCGACGATGTTGTGGGCGCAGTGGAACGCGCAGGTGGAATTGACGTTGCTGGCGGTTTTGGTGCTGGCGGGGCTGGGGTTTTACGACGACTACGCAAAAATTTTGAAGCAGAGCGGCGGCGGCACTCCGCCGCGCGTGAAGTTGATCACGCAATTTGCGCTGGCGGCGTTCGTGGGAATTTATCTGTGGAATCTGCCGGCGAAAAGCGAGCTGCACCTGATCGCGAGCAAGGAGGTTTTGCACAGCAACCTGGTTTCGGATTTGATGGTGCCGTTTTACAAGTATCCGTTTCATGTCGGCGTGGGGGTTGGTTTGGTCGTGGTGATGCTGGCGATCATGGGTAGCTCGAATGCGGTGAATTTGACCGATGGTCTCGACGGCCTGGCGATAGGCTGCACCCTGATCACGGGTTTCGTGTTCCTGGTTTTCACCTATCTGGCCGGCAATTTTTCGGCGGCGAGATATCTGGCGATTCCCTATGTGTCGGGCGCGGGCGAATTAACCGTGTTTTGCTCGGCACTCATCGGAGCGGGACTGGGATTTTTGTGGTTCAACTGCCATCCGGCGCAGGTGTTCATGGGCGACACGGGGTCGCTGGCGCTCGGCGGTGCATTTGGCATTGTGGCGGTTCTGATTCACCAGCCGTTCGTGCTGGTGATCGCGGGCGGCGTGTTCGTGGCGGAGGCGGTCTCGGTGATCTTGCAGAAGAGCTGGTTCAAGTTCACGCGGCTGCGGACCGGCACCGGGCAACGGATTTTTCTGATGGCGCCGCTGCACCATCATTTTGAGAAGAAAGGCTGGTATGAATCGCAGGTGGTGATGCGGTTTTACATCCTGTGCGTGCTGTGCGCGGTGGTCGCGCTGGCGACGCTGAAACTGCGGTGAGCCGAAAAGTGAAATGAAAACGTCCGGACATCCAAAAAACATTGCCAGACGGCGCTTTGCTGCTTGCACGGCGGGGGCGCGATTGCTATCAATTTGCGTGAGAGCGGCAAGGCGTGCGCCGGCCAGCGAGAGTGTTTCAAAAGTTCATCTTTCTGCCGGAAGTTTTTCCCACGACAGGTTCATGTCCGGCTCCCAAAACACAGCCAATTTAACGCGTTGCGAAATTTTTCGAGGGAAAGTTTCGCCGCGCCTAACTCAAAACCAAACACACCTCGAAACCAGGACGCCATTGCGCCAAACGTATCTATGAATAATCCGAATCCATTCGTTCCGAAAGGCTCGCTGCTTGAACAACAAAGCCAGCGCCGTTCCCGCCTCAAGCTCGCCGTGTTCTGCGTCCTCGCTGTGAGCGTCACCGGCCTGACCGCCATGCTCATCCAGGGCTGCAAACGCGAGAAGCCGGTGGACGAATTAAATCCGCCGCCGTTCGACACCAACGCGTTTCCGATGGACGCCACCAATCCGCCGATGAACGACGTTTCCAATCCGCCGGTGGTGCTGCCGCCGATTACGAATGAAGCGCCGGTGCTGCCGCCGGTTGCGCCCGTTGAACCCCTCGCGCCTGCCGCCGGCTCTGAATACACCGTTATCAAGGGCGACACGCTCGCGGTGATCGCCAAGAAAAACGGCGTTACCCTCAAGGCGCTGCAAGCCGCCAACCCCGGCGTCGTTCCGACCAAGCTCAAGATCGGCCAGAAGCTCGCCATCCCTGCTGGTGGCGCCACGACTGGTGCCACCTCGCTCGCGCCGATGGCGGTTGAGTCCGGCGTCACGATCTACACCGTAAAATCCGGCGACACGTTGAGCCGGATCGCCAGGGTTCATGGAACTACCGTCAAGGCCATCCAAAATGCGAACGGTCTGGTCACGACCAGCATCAAGGTCGGCCAGAAATTGAAGATTCCGTCGAAGGCACAACCGGCGGTCGTCGCCCCCGCGCCGGCTCCGATCGTTGAACCCGCGCCCGTGTTACCGCCGGTTACCACCCCGGCGCCGGCGCCGGCGCCCATGCCGGGCCAGTAAGCCGTCCGTGGAGGCGGCTGCATTTTTTGACAACTTGAAATGAAAGTCGCCGTCACCATTCTGGCGTTTTGCGTCACCAGCCTCCTGGCTTTGGGGCTGGTGATGCTTTACAGCTCCAGCATGACGCAGGTCGGTGCGCATTATCTGATGATGCAACTGGCCTGGTGCGGTTTGGGCCTCATCCTTTGCGTCTCGGCGGCTTCCCTCGATTATCAACTGCTCAAGAAAATCGCCTGGCCATTGTTCTTCTTCGCCGTAATTCTATTGGTGCTGGTGTTGCTGCCGCTGCCGCACGGCATCACCAAAAAAATCAATGGCGCGCATCGCTGGTTCATCCTGCCCGGCATGAGGCTGCAACCGTCCGAGCTCGGAAAAATCGCCCTCATCCTCGTGCTCGCGTGGTATGGCGATCGCTTCCAGCGTCGGATGCCGACGTTTAAATGGGGCATTGTTTTTCCCGCCGCCATCATTGCCGTCATGCTGGGCGTGATCTTTGTCGAACCCGATCGCGGCACAACCATTCTGCTCGCCGCCGTCAGCGGCTCCATCCTGCTGCTCGCCGGGGTGCAATGGAAATTCATCATCCCGCCCGTATTGCTCGCAGCGGCTGGTCTCGTCGTTTCCATCATCCATGATCCCATGCGCATGAAGCGCATTTTTAGCTGGCTCGATCTGGAAGAAAACAAATCCGGCGTCGGCTATCAGGCGTATCAGGCGATGATCGCGCTGGGCTCCGGCGGCTGGAACGGCCTTGGCCTCGGCAACGGCCGGCAGAAACTCGGTTTCGTTCCCGAGCATCACACCGATTTTATTTTTTCCATCATTGGCGAAGAACTCGGCCTCGTCGCGACGCTGCTCGTCATCGTTGCCTTCGTCATCCTGGCGCTCTGCGGCATCTACATCGCGCTGCACGCCCGGGACACCTTCGGCACGTTGCTCGCCACTGGTATCACGCTGCTCATCAGTTTGCAGGCCGCGATCAACATCGGCGTCGTCACCAGTGCGCTGCCGAACAAGGGCCTGCCGCTGCCGTTCATCAGCTACGGCGGCTCGAACCTGCTGGCCATGCTGACGTGTATCGGCATTTTGTTCAGCATCGCGCGCCAGGCCGTGCCGGCGAAGATCACCGCCACGGACTTCGTGTCCACCAACGACAATCCTTTTGCCGCCAAGGCAACATGAACTCCGCCTCCAACAAACCCCTGGTCGCCATCGCGTGTGGCGGCACGGGTGGACATCTCTTTCCCGGCCTCGCCGTCGCGGAGCAATTGAAGGCGCGCGGCTGCGATGTCGCGTTGCTGATCTCGCCGAAGGACATTGACCAGCAGGCAGTGAAAGCCGCGTCGGGTATGGAGATTTTCAAGTTGCCCGCCGTCGGATTACAGAATCGGAATTATCTCCCGTTCATTTCCAGCTTTGCGCAATCGCTGTTCGCCGCGTGGAAAATTTTTCATCGTCGCCGGCCCGCCGCCGTGCTGGCGATGGGCGGATTCACCAGCGCCCCGCCGGTTTTTGCCGCGAAGGACATGGGGGCGAAAACATTCCTGCACGAGTCCAACACCATCCCCGGCAAGTCGAACCGCTTTCTCTCCCGCTTCGTGGACGAGGCGTTCATCGGCTTTCCTGAAGCTGCCAAGCGTTTACGCACAAAAAAAACTTCCGTTACCGGCACACCGGTGCGCCCGCAGTTTTCAGCATCCAACATCCCGCATCCGGCATCTGCCTCTCGCACCGCGCTCGGACTTGATCCCAACTGCCCGACAATTTTGGTGGTCGGCGGCAGCCAGGGCGCGCGCGGCTTAAACGACTTGGTTTTGTCCGCGCTGCCGTTGTTGGCGGAAAAAAACTGGCAATGGCTTCACCTCACTGGCGCGGGCGATTTTGAAAAAGTCCAGGCTGCCTACACCAAGCTCGGGCTCAAGGCCGTCGTGAAGCCGTTTCTCGCGGAAATGGACCTGGCGCTTGGCGCCGCCACCGCTTGTGTCAGCCGAGCGGGCGCGTCGTCATTGGCGGAAATCGCCGCGATGCGGTTGCCGTCCGCGCTCGTCCCGTTGCCGACGGCGGCGGACAACCACCAGTTTTTCAATGCCGCTGCCTTTGAGAAAACCGGCGCAGCCCGGCTGCTCGACCAGAAAACCTCCCCGCCGAAAAAGGTCGTCACGACACTCGTGGAGCTGGTTGAAGACGAAGCGACGCGTTCGCAGATGCAGGCCGCACTGGTGCAATGGCACGCGCCGACATCGGCCGGACAGATTGCCGAAGCCATTTTAAATGCGATTGGGCAGGGCGCACCTCGTCCGGTTCAAGGCACCAGCCAGACGGGTGTCGGCCGTGAAATCAATTTGAAAGCCATCGCATGACGATGCTCGAATCCCCATCCATCGCCGAAGAACTCGCTGGGCGGGTCTCGTCCGCCACGACCATCAAGCGGGACGAGCCGATGGCGAAGCACACGACCTTGCGCGTCGGCGGCCCGGCGGATGTCTATGTCGAACCGGCGACGGAGGAAGACTTGGCGGCGATCGTGAAATGCTGCGGCGAACGCGGGATCAAGTTCGTCGTCATTGGCCGCGGCTCGAACTTGCTCGTGCGCGACGGCGGCTTTCGCGGCGTGATCCTTTGCCTGGCACATCCGAATTTCAGCCGGATTGAGATCGAAGGCACGCGCATCCGTTGCGGGGCCGGCGCGAAGCAGAAGAATGTCGCCATCGAAGCCCGGCGGGCTGGCTTAAGCGGCGTGGAATTTCTGGAAGGCATCCCCGGCAGCATCGGCGGCGCGCTGCGCATGAACGCCGGCGCGATGGGGGGCGCGACGTTTGAGGCCGTGGAATCGGTGCGCGTCATGAATTTTGCCGGCGAAGTGCAGGAACTGACGCCGTCGGAGATGTCCGTGGAATATCGCAGTTGCGCGACGTTGAAGGATCATATCGCCCTGGGCGCGGTGCTGCGCGGGCGGATGGATTCGGTAGAGTCTGTCACGCAGCGGATGAGCGCGTATAGCCAGAAACGCTGGAGTTCCCAGCCCGCCGCGCCGAGCGCCGGGTGCATGTTCAAGAACCCGGCGACGATTCCGGCGGGCCGGTTGATTGACGAACTTGGCTTGAAGGGCACGAAGGTCGGCGGCGCGCGGGTTTCGCTGGAGCACGGAAATTTTCTGGTGAACGACGGCAACGCGACGGCGAAGGACGTGCTGGCGCTGATTCAATTATTGCAGGCGAAGGCGAAGGCGGAACGCGGGATTGAGTTGCATACGGAAGTCGAAATCATCGGTGTGGAAGATTGACTTCCAAAGTGGTTGCGTTATGGTTGCGCCATGATCACGATCACCATCAAGGGATTGTCGAAAGAGGCTCATCAGGCGCTGAAAAAGCGGGCGGCGACGCACGGCCGCAGCCTGAACACGGAAGCCATCGCGGTGCTGGAATCCAGCGTGCGTAGTGTGCCGGTGGACACGCAGGCGTTGATCGAGCGGGCGCGGGCGGTGCGGGCGACGATGAAGTTCAAAGGCAAGCCGTTGGATATTGTGAAGCTCATCCGCCAAGACCGTGATCGTCGCTGACACCAATTTAATCGCGTATTTCGCCATCCACGATGCGAACTCGCAACTGGCCGAGGCGGTTTTAGAAACTGACCCGGATTGGGTCGCACCTTTGCTCTGGCGGTCGGAATTGCGAAGCACGCTGCTCAAATACATCCGGCACGCAGGCATGAGCATGGATGCGGCGTTGCGGGCGTTGCGTTCAGCGGAAGAAGTCGTTGGCGGTCGCGAATATCGCGTTTCGTCGGAAAAGGTGCTGGAACTGGCCATGCAAACTAATTGCTCGGCCTACGATTGCGAATATGCGGCACTGGCGCTGGATCTGGGCGTGCCGCTCGTGACGGCGGACAAACAATTGTTAAAGGCGTTTCCAAAAATCGCCGTGTCGCTGGAAAAATTTGCGAAGAAAAAATGAGCCGGAAGTTGAACATCACCGTGATGCTGGGCGGACCAAGCGCCGAGCGCGAAGTCTCGCTGCGCTCCGGCGCGGCGGTGGCGAAGGCGCTGCGTTCACTCGGCCATGATGTCAGCGAGTTGGATCCAAAAGGGCCGCAATGGTCGCTGCCGCCCAAGACGGACGTGGTGTTCCTCGCGCTGCATGGAACGTATGGCGAGGACGGCACGGTGCAGCGGCATCTAGACGGACTCGGCGTGCCTTACACGGGCTGCGACGCGGAGGCGAGCCGCATTGCGTTCGACAAGGTGCTGACGAAGCAGTGCTGCATCAAGGCGCTGGTGCCGACGCCGAAATTTCGGACGGTGGACTCACTGGCTGCGCCGTTCCCGGCGAACCTGACGCTGCCGCTCGTCGTGAAACCGTCGCGGCAGGGTTCGAGCGTGGGTTTGCAATTCGTCGAGCACGCCGAGGAGTGGCCCAAGGCACTGGCGGAGGCGTTGAAATTTGACACGGAAGTTTTGGTCGAGGAAAAGATCGTCGGTCGCGAGACGACGGTGGGCATCCTCGACGGCAAACCGCTGCCGGTCGTCGAAGTGCGCCCGAAGAGCGGCAGCTACGATTACCAGAACAAATACACCGCCGGCTCCACGGATTATTTTTGCCCGGCGGATTTTGACGCGGCGACGACGCAGCGGATTCAGGCAGCCGCACTCGGCGCCTTCAACGCCATTGGCGGACGCGATTATGCGCGCGTGGACGTGATGGTGCGTCCAGACGGGTCACCGGTGGTGCTGGAAGTGAACACGCTGCCCGGCATGACTGAAACGAGCCTGCTGCCCAAGGCGGCCGCCGCTGCGGGAATGAATTTTGCCACGCTCTGCCAGCGAATGGTGGACCTGGCCCTGAAACGGAGAACGGCGGCGCAGTTGAAGGCCGAAGAGCAAACGGCTGCCGCCACGGTGATCATGATGACCAATGTGGTTTAAACGCGAACAAAACAAGAACCGCCGCCTGCACCGCAGTCACGTGCTGGACGTGAAGCTGCGCTCCGATCAGGTGCGCTCCACGCGCCTGCGGCTGGCGCTGCTGTCCGGCCTCGTCATCGGCGGCACGGTGCTGGGGCTTTACCTGTTTTGGCGCGTTGGCGAGGCGACGTTGAACGCCTTTGTCTATAACAACGCCGACTTCGCGATCCAGCAGATTGATGTGCAGACCGACGGCAAGATCGCGCCGGAACAATTGCGCCGCTGGACGGGCGTGAAGCCGGGCGCGAATCTCATCGGCCTCGATCTCGCCGCCGTGAAGCGCAATCTGGAACTCGTCTCGGTGATTGATTCCGTGTCCGTGGAGCGCGTGCTGCCGCGCACCTTGCGCATCCGCGTGACGGAGCGCGACCCGATTGCGCAGGTCAACGTGCCGCGCGCCGACGGTGCGAATGGCATCGCGGTTTCTGTGTTCCAGCTCGACGTGGACGGCATGGTGATGCAGCCGCTCGACCCGCGCCTGTGCACGGTGCCGCTGGCGCAGGTGAATCCCAGTCTGCCGGTGATCGCGGGGCTGAACGCCTTTCAATTACAGCCGGGCCGGCGCGTCGAAGCGTCGCAGGTGCAGGCGGCGTTGCAATTGATCTCGGCCTTCGACAAATCACCGATGGCCGGGCTGGTGGACTTGCGGCGTCTGGATGTTTCGTCGCCCGGCGTCATCGTCGCGACGACGGGGCAGGGCAGCGAGATCACGTTCAGCCTCGACGCGCCCGACCAGCAATTGCGCCGGTGGCGGCAGATTTACGATTTCGGATTGCGGCAGCAGAAGTCCATCGCGTCGGCGGACCTGGCGGTCGCGAACAATGTGCCCGTGCGCTGGACGCTGGCCAGCATCACGCCGGCGGCAGTCGTTCCCAAAGCGGTGAAACCTCCCAAAACCCGGAGAAAAAATGTTTGAAGAATCCAACATCGTAGTCGGTCTCGAGATCGGCACGTCGAAAATTTGCGTCGTGGTCGGCGAACAGAACGCCGAGGGCGCGGTCAATATCATCGGCCTGGGCCAGTCGCCGTCCAACGGCGTGCGCAAGGGCGAGATCTGCGACTCCGAGAAGGTCGAATCCGAACTGCGCACCGCGATCTCCGAGGCCGAGCAGATGGCCGACGTCGAGATCCGCAGCGTGTATCTCGGCGTGACCGGCAGCCACATCCGCGGCTTCAACAATCGCGGCAAACATCCCGTCGTTTCCGCCGACCGCGAGATTTCCGCCGACGACGTGCAGGATGTCATCAAGAACGCCAAGGCCATCAATTTACCTGCCGAGAACACCGTCGTTCATGCCGTGCGCCAGCACTTCTGCGTGGATGGACAGGACGGCGTCACGAATCCCGTCGGCCTGCTCGGCGCGCGGTTGGAAGTGGACATGCACGTCATCCACGGCCACGCCAACCGCCTCCAAAACGCCATCCGCCTCGTCCGCGCGACGCAGTTGGAGGTGAACGAAATCGTTTTCAACGGCATCGCCTCGTCGCTCGCGCTGCTCTCCAGCGAACAGAAGGAACTCGGCGCGCTGGTCATTGACATCGGCGGCGGCACCACGGAATACGTCGTTTATCTCGATGGCGTGATCCGGTTCAGCGGCGTGCTCGCGGTGGGCGGCGACCACGTGTCGAATGATCTGGGCCACGGCTTGAAAGTGCCGTTGAGCCGCGCGGAAAAATTGAAGCGCGACTACGGTTCCGCGCTCGTCACCGAGGAGGCCAAGGGCCAGACCATTTCGCTCCAGAACGAACTCGGCCTCACGCTCAAGAACGTCAATCACGAGCATCTCCAGCGCATCATGTCGCTGCGGCTGGAGGAATTGTTCGAGGTCATCGGCCAGGAACTGGAGCGCGCCGGCCTCACGGATTATCTGCGTGCCGGGGTGTTTCTCACCGGCGGCGGCTCGCGCGTGCCGGGCATTGACAAGCTCGCCGAGCGCGTCTTCCAGATGAACGTCACGCACGGCCACGCCGCCACAGTTGGCGGCATCACCACCGCGCTGGACCAGCCTGAATGGTCCACTGGCATCGGCCTCGTGAAATACGGCTCGCTGAAAAATCGTCAGCGCGCGCCGAAACCTTCGATCGCTTCCGGCCTGAAAAGCGTGGTCGGTCGTTTTCTCCAACGCAGCTAAAGCACGCCTATGAATACTCCTGAGCAAACCCCGCTGCTGGCCGTCGCCGGCAAACCCGTCGTGAAGATCTTTGGCGTGGGCAACGCCGGCGTCACGCTGCTCGACGCGGTGAACACGCCCGAATTCGCCGGGGCCAACTTCATCGCCGTGAACACCGATGCCGCGTCGCTCGGCGCGTCCACGGCCACGGTGAAATTTCATCTCGAAAACAAATTATTCCGTGGCATGGGTTCCGGCGGTGACGCCGACCGTGGACGCGCGATGGCCGAGGAACAGTTTTCCAATCTCAAGTCCGCCTGCGAAGGCGCGAATGTCGTGTTCATCCTCGCTGGACTTGGCGGCGGTGCGGGCAGCGGCATCAGCCCTGTGCTGGCCCGCGCGGCGCGCGAGGCCGGGGCGCTCGTGCTGGCGTTCGTGACGTTGCCGTTCGAATGCGAGGGCAACCGCCGCGAGGCGCAGGCCCAGCAGGCGATGGATCATCTGAAATCCGCCGCCGATGGCGTCATCTGCCTGCCGAGCCAGAAGATTTTCCGCCTGATTGACGAGAACACCAGCCTGGTGGAAACCTTCCGCGTCACCGGCGGGCTGTTGCTCGAGGGCCTGCGCGGCGTGTGGCAGTTGCTGGAACGCCCCGGCCTCATCCAGGTCCACTTCTCCGACTTGTGCGCGCTCGTCCGCGACCGTCATGCGGAGAACGCCTTCGCCTTTGTGGAAGCCTCCGGGGCCGGCCGCGCCCGCGAGGTGGTGGACAAGATTCTCGCGCACCCGCTGCTGGACGAGGGCCGCGCCTTGGCGGATTCCGACGCCGTGCTCGTGAGCTTGAGCGCCGGGAAGGACCTGACCATGGCCGAGATCAACCGCGTCATGGACCAGGTGAAACGCCAGTGCGCCCACGCCCAGATCATCATGGGCGCGGCGGTGGACGCCACCTTGAAGGACAAACTCTGCGTCACGCTCATCGCGGCCAAGCAATCCGCCGAGCCGACGAGCGTGACCCCGCGTGCGGAAGGCCGTCCGGCCACCGCGACCGTTTCCCAACACCGCGAAACGGCGGCGTCCCGTCCCGTGACCCGCCCGCGCCGGGCCGGTTCCAAGCTGGTGCAGACGCAACTGCCGCTGGCGATCGTGTCCAAGGGCCGGTTCGACAAGAGCGAGCCGACGATCCACCACGGGGAAGATCTGGATGTGCCGACCTACCTGCGTCGCGGCGTGGCGATGAATTGACCGTCCTTCGCTCGCGGGAGCGGGAGAAACGGCTTGTCGGTGAGGGGAAACACTCTGTCGGCAGAGATAATCAGCCTGTCAGAAGCGGAAAGCAGGCTGTCAGGTGAGGAAAGCACACTGCGAGCATGGCCAAGTCACTTGTCAGGACGGAAAAGCATGGCGTCAGCATGGCAAAGTTGACTGTCAGATGGAGAAAGTTGCCTGTCAGCACCACGAAGCCGACCGCCAGAACTGGGAAGTGTGGTGACAGAGCCAAGAAGTCATCCGTCAGGGCGGTAAAGCTTACGTTCAGTGCTGAAAAGTCAGTGGAGGTGATGTCGCGCAGCGGAATATCGAGCCGGTGGCTCGTTCAGTCCGCCAGCATGGGCAGCACCACGAGACGGCCGGTTTCGCTGATGCCGTCTTCGGGTTTATAGTTGGCGTCGGGGTGATTGGCGTCGCTGAGGATGCAGGGTCCGAATTGCTCCACGGCCAGTTCGCGTCGCGCCAATTGCCTGGCCCATTCGAGCGGTTGCGCGCTGTTGATGGGCACGCTGCACAAGATTTCCCGGAATTCGAAGCGGCCGGCAAAGCTCAACTCGTCGGCAACTTCGTTGATCCATTCGGGCTGTTCCCAATCCGGCGGCAGGGGCTGTTGGAAAAATTCCTTCAAATGGCAGTCCAGCTTGAATTTGGACGCCCGTTCGCTGGGGATGACGGCCTCCAGGGAAAATTCGAATTCATGGCCGCGCCGTTCGCCGAATTTCAGATCGGTTTCCCAGTGTCCGAACCGCATGGGTTTGGTTTCGCCGGGAAGCCAGAGCCACATGTCCGGCCCGCGCGTGTCGGGAGCGTCCTCGTTGTCGGCCGGTTCCTTGCTATCAACCGGTTCGTGGTAGCCGAGGAAAAGATTTTCCAGATCGCGCCAGTCGCGCAAGCCGGGCACGAAGCCGATGAGACGGAGTCGCAGTTGGGGCGCATCTGCCGGCAGGGTCGCCGTATCCACGTCGGGCGGGACAAAGGACCAGTTGGCTTCGAAGTAAATGGAGCCGTCCCGATGCTGGCGGGGTAGAAGCAGTTTCAATCCATCGGAACCCCGGAGTTTCCATGGCTGCGAGTTGAGCTGCAGGCATCCGTTCATGCCTTGAAATTAGGCTGGTGCCGGGTTTTTTGTCGAGCCGTTTTAGGAAGCTGGCAAGGCGTTCCGTCAATCCTTCGACCAATCGGTGAGGAGGCTGTTGGTGTTGAAGGTGAGGCGGAGTTTGCTTTCGCGCCAGCCGGTCGGGGTGGTTTCCGGGCCGAAACTGGCGGCGTGATAGCGGAAGTCGTTGTCCATGGCGGGCGTGGCCACCGGGTAACGCGAGATCCACACGGCTTCGGTCTCGCCATCGGCGTTTCTGGTTTCCTTGGCGGGCGGGCCGAGTTCCTTGACGGCCTGCAGGTAGGACATCTGGCCGACCTGAGCGTCCCAATTGACGGAGGTGCTGGCGCAGCCGAGGAAAATGCCGGCGGCGAGCACAGGTAAAAGTATCCGGGCGAACAGCGTCATGGGTGGAATCTAGTGGGCATCGGCCAAAGCGCAATGGGGAATCGCCAAGGTGGCGCTCCCATGAGGAAGGCGGGAAAGGAGGGAAAAGCGCAGGGTAGGGCGGTGCTGCGGCGGTGCAGCGAATTATTTGGGCTATTGTCCGCCCTCACCTGTGTCCTCTCCCCCAGGAGAGGAGTTAAGGAATTACGATTTTGGTTTGTTTGGATGCCGACGTGGTAAATCCAGTCGCGGGTTTTTGCAAAGACGCTGAAACAATTTCTCCCTCTCCTTGGAGGAGAGGGCCGGGGTGAGGACGGTCGTTAAACTAATTTTCCTACTTCGGTTTCATCGGCTTGGTATATTCTGGCAGCGGATGTAGTGCGCGAGCTTGCAACTCGTTGAAGATTGTGTCGCGAACCGATGGAGCGTTGCGACGCAGTTGCGAATTCCAAAATCGCAGCGTCTTGATGCCGCGCGATTGCAAAAACTTTTCCCGTTCTAAATCATGTTTACGCTGGTCGGGAAAACCGTGCTGGCTGCCGTCCAATTCGATGTTCAAGCACGCCTCTTCACAAAAGAAATCCAGAGAGTAGCCACAAAGGGGATGCTGGCGGCGAAATTTGTAGCCAGAAAAGCGGCGATCCCGCAGCCAGCGCCACATGAGTTTTTCCGCCCAGGTTTCCACCTTGCGCAGTCGCCGGGCAAGTTTGGTGTCGGCCATGACGGGAATTTAGAGAATGGCGGGGAGGCTGCAAATTTTGTTTGACGTCCGCCCTCACCTGTGTCCTCTCCCCCAGGAGAGGATTTCACCAATCACATCTGCGTTTATTCGATAAACATTCGAATGCTCCCGCCGCCGGTATTTCCAAGGACGTTGGAATAATTTCTCCCTCTCCTTGGGGAGAGGGCCGGGGTGAGGGAGGTCGTTGAACAAATTAAGTTTGCCGCTCACCCCACCGATCCAGCGACGTCAGGATTTTTCCTGCCTTCCTACTTTCCCTATTCAAGGAATATCAAACGTGGCGGTGATGGGGCGGTGGTCGGAGCCAACGCCCCAGTTGGGAATCGCGAGGACGTAGGTTTCCTTCTTGTCCCAAAACTTCGTCATGGCGGGACTCAGTAGGATGTAATCAATCCGGCTGTAGCTGTCCTCCTTTCCGTAGTAATGCGTCCAGGTGACGTTGTTCGGATCGAACCACGGTTTTTCGGGCGGGGCGTTGTCGCCGTTGCGCTCGGCGGGGCGCGTGTCGGTGAGTTTGAATTTGCCGCGTCCGATGAGTTCCTTCGTCGAAGCGGAACTTTTCACGTCATTGAAATCGCCGACGACCACGAGCTTGGCGGCGGGGTTGGCTTTGAGGTGTTCGTCCACGATGCTGCGCATGACTTTGGCTTCCTGCAGGCGGAGTTCGGATTCATCGGCCTCGGCGGACGGACGGCGGGATTTTAAATGGCCGGCGATGAGGGTGAAGTTGAAATTGGTGGCGGCTTGAATTTCCACCTCGGCAAAACCACGGCTCACGCGGAAGCGCCGTCCGCTGAGAAGAAAGCTGTCGTTGGTGTGCGGCGTGCGCGAGACAAAGGGAAACTTGCTGAGGACGCAGACGTGGATGTTGGTGTCGAAGCCCTGGACGTGTTCCCAGTAGGGAAAATCGAGGCCCTCGGCCTTGAGCGAGGCGCGGAGTTCGAGCAGGGCATTGGTGGTGCCCACCTCTTCGAGCGCAAGGACGTCGGGGTTGATGGCGCGGATGCTCTCGCGGACCTTGGCTTTGGCGGTGTCGGCCTTGGTGAAGTTGCGGGATTCGGTTGGCTGGTCAATGTAGTTTTCGACGTTGTAAGCGGCGACGCGGACGGTGGCGCCGGAGGCGGTAAAGCCGGCGAGCGCCAGCATGAGTAATGTGAGCGGCCGGGTGATGGCGACAATGGTGCCAAATCGTTTGAGCTGTGAATTCATAATAGTCCTTGAACTGCGACCAAGGTGGGGCGAGCGGCGGAATTTGTCCAGCGCGGGATTTTTCTGGAGCGCGGGCTTTAGCCTGCTTCGATGTTCAAAATCATGGAGCGTATGAAATGCACGGCCCGCTTGCTGTTTGGATGTTCAAGCGGCGTGAACTCCCCGCTCCGCTCACGCCGGGGGCGAGTCGCTCTGTTCTACGAGCCTCAATAGCCTGCGAACATTTTTTGCCAATTTGCGCAAAGCTGCTACTTTCTTCCCATGTCTCAACCTGGCAAAACGAAAACAGCAGCATTGAAACTCGACGACAAGCAGAGCGAACGCGATACGCGGGAACTGCGGATTGACAAGGTGGGCGTGCGCGGATTGCGCTTTCCGATCCAGGTGCGCGACCGCACGCGGCGGGTGCAGAACACGGTGGCGACGCTGGGGATGTTCGTGGATTTGCCGAAGGAATTTAAGGGCACGCATATGAGCCGGTTCGTGGAGGTTCTCAACGCGCACGGCGACATCATCCACGTGGAGAACATCAAGGACATCCTGCAGGAACTGCAGCAGAAGCTGCATTCTGCCACGTCGCACATCGAGATCGAGTTCCCATATTTCATGGCGAAGAAATCCCCGGTGTCGCGCAAGGAAAGTTTGATGGATTACATCGCGCGGTTCGACGCGGCGGCTTGCGGCAAGGAAATGGATTTCGTGCTGACGGTAAAAGTGAACGTCACGACATTGTGTCCGTGTTCCAAAGCGATCTCCAAACATGGCGCGCACAACCAGCGCGGCGAAGTGACGGTGGCGTTGCGGTTCAAGAAAACCGTCTGGATCGAGGAGGTGGTGGAGATGATCGAGGCGTCGGCGAGCTCGGAGCTTTATGCCTTGCTCAAGCGGCAGGACGAAAAGGCTGTGACCGAGCGAGCTTATGAAAACCCGGTATTCGTCGAGGATCTGGTGCGTAACGTGGCGCTCCGGCTCAACGCGCACCCGCTCGTGACATGGTATAAAGTCGAGGCGGAAAACTACGAGAGCATCCACAATCACAACGCTTACGCGTGCATCGAGCGGAGGCCGGAAATCCGCATCCGCGAGTTAAAATAGGCTTTTGGGGTGATCGCGGCTTAACACTTCAAAAAACCTGAAAAATTTTAGTGGATTATTTGGTGCGCTTTGCTACATTCCCGCCCCTTTGAAGCATTGGTAGGTCAATTTAGGCCGTAAATTATTTTGTTTGTGACTGCGAAGAAAAAAGAAATCAAGAAGGCCGCACCACGCGGCGGGTCCAAAACGGTGGCCACGTCGGCCGCCATTCTCGGTCGGCCGATCGCCAAGGCGAGCGCGGGGCCGGACTTGAAAAAAGTGAAGCCGGAGTGGCAGAAGTTCTGCCTGCACCTGCTGGATTTGCGCGAGCAACTGACCAAGCAGATGAGCGGCCTGGCCGAGGAGTCGGCGCAAGAAATGGCCGGCTACAGCCTGCACATGGCTGATTCGGGCACGGATAATTTTGATCGCGATTTCGCGTTGAGCCTGTTGTCGTCCGATCAGGACGCGGTTTACGAAATCGAAGAGGCGCTCAAGCGTATCGAACGCAAGACGTATGGCGTCTGTGAATTGACCGGCAAGACGATTCCGAAGGCGCGGCTGGAAGCGATTCCGTGGACTCGGTTCACGGTGGAAGCGCAAGCCCAGTTGGAACGCGAAGGCGCGCTGAAGTCGCGCCGGCTGGGTTCGCTGGGATCAATTGATTCTGTTGGCACCACCACCGATGTGGATGGCGACGACGAAGAACACGGCGAAGAGCCGGCGAAAGCAAACAAAGAAAAAGAATAATTTATGGCCCGAGAAGTCATCACCATCGAATGCACCGAGGCGCGCAAAGAAGGCAAGTCGCCCTCGCGCTACACCACCACCCGCAACAAGAAGCTGCAGACGGAAAAGCTGGAGGTTAAGAAGTATAACCCCGCCCTCCGCCGCCACACGTTGCACAAAGAGGTTAAATAATTTTTATGCCCCGCAAGACCAATACCGACAAGAAATCCGACAAGCGCGGCACCCGCGAAAACCGCACGCCCCGCCCGAAGCCGAAGTGCGACTTCACGATTGACGCGCTCGACTACAAGAACACGAACCTGCTCAAGACGTTCGTGACGGATCAGGGCCGCATCCTGCCGCGCAAATACACCGGCCTGCCCGCGCCCTACCAGCGCCGCATGACGGCCGCCATCAAGCGCGCGCGTCAGATGCTGTTGATGAAGTAGTTTTCCCGCCGCCCCGCTGCGCTTCCAGCCAGCCGGGCGGCTTTTTCGCGCCAGTCAGTTGCAAACGATTTGCAACTGGGTGCCGTTCATTCCACTGCGGCTTTGCTTTTATGGTCTATCTCGTTTTGCTTTCCAGCATCGCGCTGGGTGTGTTGACGGTCTTCTGGCTGCGCCTGAATGATCCGCGGCACGTCAAGGTGCTCAATACATTCACCGGCGCGTATCTGTTCGCGCTGGTGGTGATGCACTTGCTGCCGGATTTGTATGAACCGGAGGCGGGCATGGTCATCAAGCCGCTGGTCATAGGTGGATTCATTCTGCTCGGCTTTTTCCTGCAAATCGCGCTGGACGCCATCTCCATGGGCATCGAGCACGGTCACGCGCATCAGATCCACGGGCGGATGGCGTTTGGGATTCTGGCCGGGCTCTGCATTCATGCGTTTGTCGAATCGCTGGCGTTGGGGCAGTCGCCGGAGCACATGAGCGCACATGATCAGTCGGCGCATCATTTTCTGCTCGTAAGCATCGTGGTGCATAATTATCCCATCTCGATTGCATTGCTCGGGATGTTGCTGCAAAGCGGCATGAAAAAATCCCGGGCGCTGGCGTGCCTGGGGTTGTTCGCCATCATGGCCCCGATTGGCGTCCTGGTCAGCACGCACACGGGCCTGGCGGTGTATTCGCGCTATCTGATGGCGGTGGTCATCGGCATCTTCATGCATATCTCCACGACAATCCTGTTCGAAAGTGAGGATCATCATAAGTTCCCCGTCGGGAAAATGCTGGCCGCTGGCGTCGGTCTGGCTTTGGGCGTGGCGAGCGTGATTTTTGAATCGTGAAAAACTGTTGCGCGCACAAACATACTGAACCCAAGCCGGAGCTTTCCTCGCTTACCGGCCGCTTGCGTCGTGAGGCTCACAAAATCACTGGCCCGCGCGCGGCGATTCTGGACATTTTGCGGCATCACCCGCATCCGCTGACGAACAAGGAGATTTTCGCCGAGCTGCCGGCGGGTGAATGCGACCTCGCCACGATTTACCGAGCGATGCAGTTATTGGAAAAGCTCGGGATGGTGAAGCGGTTTGATTTTGGCGATGGAGCGGCGCGGTTCGAACTGGTGGAAGAGGGCGATGACGGCCATCACCACCATTTGATTTGCACGCAATGTGCGAGATCGGTGGAGATTGAAGAATGTTTTCCGGCGGAGATCGAGCAACGGATCGCGAGCGACAACCGCTTTCAAGCCGTGACGCACCGGCTCGAGTTTTTTGGCATCTGCCCCGACTGCCAGAAATGAAAACGGCGGCGATTGCTCGCCGCCGTCACTTCAAGCTGTTTCCTCGGACAACCAGTCGCCGAGTTGTAAATATTCCCGGATCTTGCGCCGCTCGTGTCTATTCTTGAGCGACTTTTTGGTATGATGTTCAGTTTTGCGGAAGGGATGTTTGGGATTGCGAACAACTTCGCCAATGACTTCGAGTGTTTTCATCATAGCATTTTTTCCTTTCGTTTACTAACAACCGACTGACAGCGTAAACAATGCCAACTACCGCCAGTCGAAATTGTGCTTAAAAACTTTCAAATCATCTGACGCAAACGCCAGTCTTCTGTTCAAAAATTTTCAAACCCAACAAAAAGAACCAGAGCACCACTCGTTTTCCACCCGGCTCGCCACCAGTTTCATTTTTAAACCTGTAAAGATTCTTTCCACCTCTGGAAACTCTTTGGCCAGTATGCCTGCCAGCACCAAGGTGCCATCAGGCTTCACACGATTGACAATGCGCCGCTTCTCGGCCATGAGCAAGTTGGAAATTAAATTCGCGCAAACCAGGTCGTATTGCTTCGCCGGTTTTAACGGCAGCTTTGTGATGTCACCTCGAGTCAGCTTGAGTCTGGTATCAACCCGGTTTTTACGGGCATTTTCACGCGCCACCCGGACGGCTTCCGGGTCGAAATCAAAGGCGTGAACCGGTTGATAGCCGAGCTTGGTGGCGGCAATCGCCAGGATTCCCGAGCCGGTGCCGATGTCCAGAAATGTTTGCTTCGCGCCAGTTTTGCGACAGCGCACGAGTTCGTTGAGACAAAATGAAGTTGTCGGATGCTGGCCGGTGCCGAAGCTCAAGCCGGGATCAAGAATCACCACCGCCTGGTTTTTGCGCGGATGCTTTTTGCTCCAGCTTGGCTTGACCAGCAGCGCCTTGCCGATTTCCATCGGATGAAAATGCCGTTTCCACGATTCCGCCCAGTCTTCACGCTTTACCTTCGTGATTTCAATCTGGCCGGCACCGATTTTCAAACCGCACTCCTCAATCCGCTTCAAGCCTGCCGCCACTTCGACGTGGACTTTGGGCAAGTCAAATTTCTGGTCACGAAAAACGCTGACGATGCTGACGCCGGTTTCCAGATTGAAATACGCCGCCGCTGCCGCACCGAAAAGCCTGCCAAGCAGTTCAGTGACCGCGTCTTCAGCTTCCAGAGAAGTGGTCACCGAAATGCGCCAGAGAGGTTTTAATTTTTTCTTCATTTTAAAAGCTGGTGGGGCGAGCGTCCTCGCGAGCCGTCGTGAGCTTCGCTAAGACCGGCTCGCCGGGAGTCTCGCCCCACCAAATATATCAAGTTATCCGACCAAATCCCGCCACGGAGTGAAATTCAGCAATTCGATCTCCGCCATGTGCGGATGCAGGGCCACCTGCGTGATGCTGGCGTATTCCACCTCGAACGAATTCGTCTTCGACAACGGGATGTCGAGCAAGATGGCTAGCAGCGCGCGGATCACGCCGCCGTGGCAGAAGACCGCGATGTTTTCGCCGGGATGTTTGCGGATGATCTCGTGCAAGATGGGTTCCAGCCGGGCGCGGAAGGATTTGCCGCTCTCGCCGTTGGGCGAGCCGGGGTCCTCGATGCGGAGCAGCCATTCGTGCACCGCAAAATCATATTTATCCTGCACCTGCGCCCAGTTCATGCCGGTCCAATCGCCGAAATCAATCTCGCGTAAATCCTGGAAAATTGTCTGCGAGTGCCCGTGCAGCTTCAGCGTCGGGGCCAGCGTCTGCTGGACGCGCTTCATCGGGCTGGCATAGACGGCATCAATCGTTTTGACGCGCAGGTATTCGGCCAGAATCTTCGCCTGCCGCTTGCCGCGCGGCGAGAGGTTCATGTCAATGCGCCCGCCGAAAATGCCCTGATAACGCGCCTCGACTTCGCCGTGGCGGATGAGCAGGAGCCGAGTGGCCGGCGGATGCGGAATCTTTTTGCGAGGAGCGACCTTGCGACGGATAACCTTCTTAATCGTCTTTGCCATGAGAGAATCGGTCTGGGAAATTTAGCCTTGGGCAATCGCCGCCTCTTGCGCCGCGAGCAGGTCGCGGATGCCGGATTTGCCGAGCGCCAGCATTTCGGCAAGCTGCGTGTCAGAGAAGGTCGCTTCCTCGCCGGAACCTTGCAGCTCGATGAATTCTCCGGCGGCGTTCATGACGAGGTTCATGTCCACGGCGGCGGTCACGTCTTCGGTGTAGCACAAGTCCAACAACGCCGCGCCATTGACCACGCCCACGCTCACGGCGGCTACGCTGGATAGCAACGGACTTTGGGAAAGTTTCTTCTCCGAAATGAGCTTCTTCACCGCGAGCGATAACGCGACGAACGCCCCCGTGATGGCGGCGGTGCGCGTGCCGCCGTCCGCCTGCAACACGTCGCAGTCAATGCAGATGGTGCGCGGGCCGAATTTTTCCAGGTCCACGCCGGCGCGGATGGAGCGGCCGATGAGACGCTGGATCTCCGAGGCACGGCCGTCCAGCTTGCCCTTGGCGATATCGCGTGGCTTGCGGGTGAGGGTGGAGTAGGGGAGCATCGAGTATTCGGCGGTAAGCCAGCCGCCTTCGACCTTTTGCTCCTTCATCCAGCGCGGGACGGATTCCTCGATGGTCACGCCGCAAATGACGCGGGTGTTGCCCCATTCGATGAGCGTGGAGCCGGAGGCGTAGGGCGCGATGCCGTTTTGAAAGCGGAGCGGACGGATTTGGTTAGCGGCGCGCCCGTCAGCGCGAGTGGGTTCAGCCATAAGCGCGGTCACGATAGAAAAAAACTTCGCAAACCGCAAACCGGGAATCAGCAAAGTGCTATGAAAAGGTGAAAAGATTAAATCCACAATGCTGACAACCAAGATGCCAGCCTATTTGCTGCGTCCACGAATTACCAACGATAGGATTCCAGTGCCAGTTAAAATCATCACGATGCCATAGATGATGGACCCTTTTTTCGAGATGTGTTCCGAGGAGGAATGTGCCCAACGATAAGCCTGATGAGATACATTCATTTCGGTCGGATAAATCGCCATATCCGCCCCGACGATGAGGAATAAAACGGCAAGAACGAGGATTCCTTTCTCGGCTCCAGTGAAACGACGCATAACGGTGGTTGACTGCGAGTTTTTATACTTCCTAAATTCCTTCGGCAAGTCGAATGTTGATGGTAACGAGCGCTATTGGTGGATAGATCAAGGTCCAAACCAAATATCCTGATGTGAATACCTTGAGGGGATGAAAGCTGACTAACAAATTTCCGTCATAAATTATACAGTTTATCCTCGGAATTAAACCCGTTGGCCTGCGTTTTAGCCCAGATCCTTACCGATATTTTGCACTGCTCACCTTGGGCATTATCAAAATACGGCGAGAAAACGCCAAGCCCAGTGGAGTTTTTCGCCTCGGCAGCGCGTGAACATAAGGCATGAAGTGCCGTTGTCTATCGGTTGTCACGTTGCTGTGGCTGCTGGCGGTTTCCGCGTCCGCCGGATTGAAAAACAGTGATTGTCTCGATTGTCACGGTGACAACACGCTCTTCAAGACCAACGCCACCGGCAAGGCAATTTCGTTGTTCGTGGATGCGGCCAAACTCAAGCTCTCGGTCCACGGGACAAATGAGTGCATCAGTTGCCACGCCGACGTCACGGCGAAACATCCCGACGATAACCAGCCGCTCGCGATGGTGGATTGCGCGTCGTGTCACACGCGGCAGGCGCAGAGCTTCAAGGACAGCGTCCACGGCCAGGCGTTGCTTGCCGGTCACGATGACGCGGCGACGTGCCGCGATTGTCACGATTCGCACGAGATCATCTCCAATTTTTCCCCGACCTCGCCGATCTATTTCTCGCGGCAGGCGGAAACCTGCGGCGCGTGTCACGACAAGGAGGCGCACGACTGGCAAATGAGCATTCACGGAAAGGCCGTGGCCGCCGGTTCGCACGATGCGCCGACCTGCACGGGTTGTCATTACGAACACCAGATCCGCTCGCTCAAGAGCAGCTCCGCGATGGCCATTTCCGAAGACGTGTGCAGCCGCTGCCACGCGTCGGAGCGGTTGAACACGAAATACAATCTCCCCGCTGACCGCGTGAAAACCTTTTTTGAAAGTTATCACGGTCTGGCCGGCCAATACGGCTCGACTGTCGCGGCGAACTGCGCGAGCTGCCACGGTTTCCATAAAATTTTGCCGTCCTCTGACACGAACTCCACGGTGAGCAAAGTGAATCTTGTCGTGACGTGTGGCAAATGTCATCCGGGCGCGAACACGGAATTTTCCCTGGGTAAAATTCACGTGGAACCGGACGGGCAGGCGGGTGGGACGGATTTTGGCAGCCGGTTGAACCGCTGGGTGCGGTGGGTCTATCTCACACTGATTTTTGCCACCATCGGCGCAATGCTGACCCACAACGGCATCCTCTTCATCAAGAAGACGGCGGCGCGGCTGCGCCGGACGGAGCGGCCGGTCGTGCGGATGACAGCGGCGCAACGCTGGCAACATTTCATTCTGGCGACGAGTTTCATCGTGCTGGCGGTGACGGGTTTTGCGCTGAAATTTCCCGATTCGTGGCTCGCGAAAATTCTCGGATCGAGTGAGCCGCTTCGCCGCTGGTCGCATCGCGTGGCCGGCATCATCCTGCTCGCGATCGGCCTGTATCATCTCGTTTATCTGCTCGCCACGCGCGATGGTCGGAAGCTGGTGGCGGATTTGTTACCGATCAAAAAAGATGCGGCGGATGTCTGGCACGCGGTGCGTTATCTGGCCGGTTTCACAGGCGAAAAGCCGAAGATCGGCCGCTTCGGTTACGCGGAGAAAATGGAATATTGGGCGGTCGTGTGGGGCACGATCATCATGGGCGTGACCGGTCTGGC
>Ga0068856_100000080_pt1 | contig 90679 bp, 72 predicted proteins | sample KBSCornC62_FD_66595 | JGI IMG/M metagenome (GOLD analysis project Ga0068856, IMG submission 66595) | Corn rhizosphere microbial communities from Kellogg Biological Station, Michigan, USA - KBS Corn C6-2 | ecosystem: Host-associated > Plants > Roots > Rhizosphere > Soil ...
CACATAGCCGACCATGATGTATGGGATGATCTTGCCGATGATGACTTCGCCCGGATGCGCGGGCGTGGAGAGGAGATTTTCCATAGTGCCACGCTCGCGTTCGCGCGTGATGGCGAGGCCGGTGATGATGATCATGGTCATCGTCAGCATCACGCCCATGAGACCGGGGACGATGTTGTATTGGGTGATGCTTTCGGGATTGTAATGCTGATGGGCGACGAGATTAAACGGCGTTCCGCCCGCGCGCAGTTTCGTGAGCGGTCCGGTGAGGTCGCGGTTCAACACCGTGGTGACAAGCGCCGAAATGGTGGCTGACGCATAGCCCACCGCCGACGGATCGGTGGCATCGGCTTCAATGAGCAAATCCGGCTTCTCGCCGCGCAGCAGTTTGCGCGAAAAATCCACCGGCACCGAGATGGCGAATTGAACTTTCCCCTCGGCGAGCAGGTTTTGGATTTCCGCCTCGCTACGCGCCTCGTGCGTGATGTCAAAGTAACTGCTGTTGCGCAAACTCCAGATCAGCGTGCGAGAGAACGGGCTGTTGTCCGCCGCATAGACCGCCGTGGGCAGATGCTTGGGATTCGAGTTGATGGCGTAGCCGAACAACACGAGCTGGAGCATCGGGATGCCCACCATCATCGCAAAGGTCACGCGGTCGCGCCGCATCTGGATGAACTCCTTGAGGATGATCGCGAAGAAACGATGCAGGTTGAAGGCGTGGCGGTTCACGGAGATTTCCTTTCCGAAACATTCAACAACGAACATCCAACGCCCAACAACCAAGGCGCAGACGTATCCAGCGTCATTCGGTGTTCGAGGTTGAATGTTGGCTGTTGAATGTTTTCCATTGCCTATGAAAAATTATCCTTCGCGGTGTCCATCAGGCTGATGAACACGTCTTCCAGGCCCGATTCAATCTGCGTCCAGTGATATTCGCCGGCCATGAATGGCGCGATGGATTCACGCAGTTTCACCGCATCGCGCCCGCTGACATGCAGCGCGGTGCCGAACGCCACGACCTGTTCAATGCCGAGCAGACCACGCAGTTTTTCCGCCAGCGAAAATAAATTCCCGCCGGAAACTTCCCACGTCGTCAGGCCACCGGCTTTTACCACTTCGTCCACCGTGCCATGCGCGAGCAGGTTGCCATAGGCGATGTAGCCGAGCCGGTGGCAGCGCGACGCCTCGTCCATGTAATGCGTGGTGATGAGAAAGGTCAGGCCGCCGGCGGCGAGCTTGTGGATCTCCTCCCAAAATTCGCGCCGCGCCTTGGGGTCCACACCAGCGGTCGGCTCGTCGAGCAGGAGCAGTTGCGGGTCGTGAATCAGGCAGGCCGCCAGCGCGAGGCGCTGTTTCCAGCCGCCGGAAAGCGTGCCGGCCAGTTGGCGGCGGCGCTCGACCATGCCGAGGCGTTCCAAACTTTTTTCCACGGCGGCCTTCCGCTGCGGCACGGCGTAAAGGCGCGCGATGAAATCCAGGTTCTCCTCGATGGTCAGGTCTTCGTAGAACGAAAACTTCTGCGTCATGTAGCCGACGCGTTTTTTAATCTCGGCGGATTCGCGGCGGAAATCGAGGTCAAGGCATTTGCCCTCGCCGCCGTCGGGCGTGAGCAGGCCGCAGAGCATCCGCAGAAACGTCGTCTTGCCGCTGCCGTTCGGGCCGAGGAAGCCGTAGATCTCGCCGTGTCGCACCTGCATGGCGATGTTATTGACGACCGTGCGCGTCCCGAATTTCTTCGTGACGCCGCGAACGTCAATGGCGAAGGCGCCGTTCATACTAAAACCTGTTGTGGATACGGATTTTGTGGTCGCCAGCGATTACCTTTTGAGATGTTGTCTGCTTCCCACATTGGTTGAAGATTTGAGAAGTGAAAGCAAATACGCTGCTGGTATGGGTCTTCGAGATTAAAAGAATCACAGGGACGAATATGATCTATGTGCCATCCGTTACGGCCACAATTTTTCCAAGTCATGCCTGGCGAAAATTTAGATTCAAGATGCTTTCTTATTTCAGTAATTGTGCAACCGATAAGCTCCATTGTGCTCGCTGCTTTGCGCGCCCCGTTGCCGTTTCGTGTTATTGCCTTAAGAATACGTGACGACAATAGTTTCTTGATTCGAGTATGTTCCCTAGTGTTGATGTATCTGACTTTTAGTTTGGCAAGAATCTTGTCGTGGTTTTCATAATACTTACTCAACGACTTGTAAGCATTTACCGCCGGATGGTCACGCCAATGAGTGCGTTCATCCGCTTTGCCAATTAGCTTAAACTCACCGGCATATTCAGTTAGAATTAATCTCGTTGGATGGAAAAACCGTTTGCCTTTATTGGCCTTGCCACGCCCCGCAGTTTTGTAAATGCCTTTAGCTTTAAGCCAGCGCCGAATCTCGTTTCTCTGGCGATGTGGCATGATGCGTTGGATGTCTCCTGTGTTATGGCCTGCAAGGTGCAATTCAATAGCTTTTGCTTTATCGGCAACCAATTTTGGCGATTGCCGAGCGAGACCACTGGCGATTCCGCCTTTTTGCGCCGCCGTCAAATTCATAAATGCGAATTTTGTTTTTTAATCTGTTGTAAAATCAAAATACGAATTCAGTTTTCATACGTCACACGCCGCGCTGTTCCGGCGGCCAGATGATCTTGTGCTGCTGGATCTGAAACCGCACCGGCAACGCATCGGCAATGATTTTCTCGGCGAGTTCCTTCCGGGAAATCGGTGTGAGTCCAGCGGGAACCGGCTTGAGCCCTTTGCTCTGCTGCTCCGGCGCGAGTGGATGCACCCACGAAAACAGCAGCGGACAAATCGCGTCCAGCTTGTGCGCGGCGATCTGCGCTTTGACCCATTCGTAATCTTCGAGCGTGCCGATGACGAACTTGATTTCATCGGTCGCATTCAGATGCGCAATGTTTGAGACGAGGTTCCGCGCCACCTCGCCGCTGGACGGGCATTTCAAATCCATGATGCGATGGACGCGCGGGTCAATCTGCGAAATGTCATGCGCACCGCTGGTTTCGATCAGCACGGTGAAGCCGTCGTCGCACAGCGCCTGCATCAACGGCAGGGAGTTTTTCTGGAGCAACGGCTCGCCACCCGTTAGTTCCACTAACGGGAGTTTTGAGTTTTGGGTTTTGAGTTTTGAGTTGGAAAACGGCGCGGCCAGCTCCCGGACTTTGGCCAAAATTTCCGTCAGTTCGCGCTTTTTGCCCTCGGTGAAAGCGTAGGCGGTGTCGCAATAGGAGCAGCGGAGGTCGCAGGCGGTGAGGCGGATGAAGACGCACGGCAGGCCGGCGAAGGTGCTTTCGCCTTGCAGGCTCAAATAAATTTCGTTGACGACGAGGGAACCGGTCACGGCGGCAGCTTAACGCAGCGGGCGAAGAAATGAAATGCGCTTTGCGCGATGCGGGTTGGATTTTTCCGGCAAGTGAATTACTTTTCGGCGAGCTTCACGCAGAAGCAACGATGAACATATCCATTTGCAGAACTTTCATTCTCGCCATCGCGATGCTTTACCTCCTGCCGGTGGCGCAGGCTCAATCGCTGGATCAGATCGGCGTGACGCTGTTGCGTGCGGCCACGACGAATCTGAACGGTTCCGGCATCCGCGTGGCGCAGCCGGAGGCCAGTTTCGGCGGCAGTCCACCGACTTTTGAAGTCAATCCCGGCGCGGTGGGGCAACCCGCCAGCCTGTTTACCTACATTTCCAGCGCGGGCACCGCCAGCACCTACCCGAACTCGGTGGGGAGTGAATCGGGTCACGCCGACAGCGTCGGCGGACTTTTCTACGGACTGGCCGGTGGTGTGGCCACCAATGCGGCGCATGTGGATAATTACGACGCTGATTATTTTTACAACAATGTCATTGCCGCGATTATTCCGGCCAACATCAATGCTTCGGTGGCCAACCAAAGTTTTATTTTTTGCAACACTGATGGCAGCCATTTTGATGTCAGCACCGAGCAGGGTGTGGACTCGCAATACGACGATTATGCGGCGCAATACAAGACGCTGTTCGTTTCCGGCGCGGGCAACGGCGGGCCCACCAACCAAGCCACGGTGTATCCGCCGGCCACGTGCTACAACGGCCTGGGCGTGGCGGCTTATGGCGGCGCTTCCTGCATCGGCCCGACGCTCGACAATGGCCGCTGCAAACCGGACATCACCGCTCCCGCATCCGCCACCAGTTATTCCACGCCGCAAGTTTCCGGTGCCGCCGCAGTGCTGATGCAGGCCGGTGTGCGCGGCGATGGCGGCAGTGATACGAATTCCGCCTCCGACCTTCGCACCGTAAAAGCGCTGCTGCTCAACGGCGCGGTGAAGCCGGCAAACTGGACGAATTCCACCTCCTCTCCGCTCGATGCCCGCTACGGCGCGGGCGTGCTGAATGTATTCAATTCCTACCGGCAACTGGCCGGCGGCAAGTCCGGTTACATCGTCTCCAACAGTGTTTCCCTGAATGCGGCACATCTGCCGACGGGCGCAGCCGGCACGGTGGGCGCGTTGAGCGGCTGGAATTTTAGCACGAACATCAGCGGCAAGTCAGTGTCCTCTCCGTCACAGTTCGACACCATCCATCATTATTATTTCAACGTCTCGAACAGCCTTTCCACCGCCGGCTTCAATGCCACCGCCACGCTCGTTTGGAACCGGCAGATGAACCAGTCTGGCATCAACAACCTCGACCTGTTCCTCTACAACTGCGCCAATAGCAATCTCGTCGCATGCAGCACGAGCCTCGTGGATAACGTGGAGCATATTTACGTCACCAACCTCACGCAGGGTCGCTACGATTTGCAAGTCTGGAAAGCCGGGGGCAATCTTAGCCTCATCAGCGCGGCTGAGCCTTATGCGCTGGCGTGGCAGTTCGTCCAGCCGCCGCCGCTTGCACTCGCCCGGTCAGGAACAAACCTGAATCTGACCTGGCCGTTTTATCCGGCGGGCTTCGTCGCCGAGGCGAATACGAATCTGCTTTCAGCCGGCGGCTGGAGCACGAATCAACTGCCAATCGTGATTTTCACCAACGGCCAAAATGCGCTGCTCTTGAATCCAACCAACGCCGCGCAATTCTTCCGCCTGCGGCAGCCGTGAGCGTTCATGGGAAATCTTACTCTGGTTTCGTAATCTTAATCTTAATCAAAAACGAAGATTACGATTACGAGCAGGATTAAGATTAGGATTCGGAAATCACCCGATCCATTCGCGTCTTGTGCAACGCACGAAATCCGCTTGAATACCTTTCGCCATGCAAGTCTATGACCATCCCACATTCCAGATGGCGTGCCGGCAGTTTGACCTCGTTGCCGACCATCTGCAGATTCCCGCCAGTGACCGCGAACGCCTCAAATTCCCCAAACGTTCCCTCACTGTCGCGCTGCCGGTGCACATGGACGACGGCTCGACGAAAGTTTTTTCCGGCTACCGGGTGCAGCATCACCTCACGCTCGGCCCGACGAAAGGCGGCTTGCGCTATCATCCCGACGTGACACTGGGCGAAGTCGCCGCGCTGGCGATGTGGATGAGCTGGAAATGCGCGCTGGCCGGCCTGCCTTACGGCGGCGCCAAAGGCGGCATCACCTGCGACCCACATATAATGTCACCTGGCGAAATCGAACGACTCACGCGCCGATACACGCAGGAAATGATTCCGTTCATCGGTCCGCAAGTGGACGTGATGGCTCCGGATGTCGGCACGAATGAACAGACGATGGCGTGGATGATGGACACCTATTCCATGCACTCCGGCTACACGGTTCCCAGCATCGTCACCGGCAAACCCGTCGGTCTCGGCGGCTCGCTCGGCCGCCGTGAAGCCACCGGTCGCGGCGCGGCGTATCTGATCAACCGCGCCGCCGACGCGCTCAAAATGGATATCAGCCAATGCACCGCCGTCGTGCAAGGGTTCGGGAATGTCGGCTCCATCACCGCGCATTCACTTAGCCGCTATGGAGCGAAAGTCATCGCGGTCAGCGATGTGCAAGGCGGCATTTACAACGCGAAGGGTCTTGACCTGTTCGCATTGGAAAAATACGTCGCGCAAAACCGGAGCCTCACCGGTTTTCCTGGCGCGGAACCGCTCAGCAACCAACAACTCCTGTTGCTGCCGTGCGACATTCTGGTGCCCGCCGCGCTGGAGCGCCAGATCACCGCCGCCAACGCTGGCAAGATCCAGTGTCGTATTCTCGCCGAAGCCGCGAACGGGCCGACCACGCCGGACGCGGATGAGATTTTGCTTCAGCGCCCGGAGATTTTTGTCATCCCCGATATCTTGTGCAACGCCGGCGGCGTGATCGTGAGCTACTTCGAATGGGTGCAGGATCTGCAGAGTTTTTTCTGGGGCGAAACCGAGATCACCGACAAGCTTTTCCGCATCTTGGAATCTTCTTGGACGCGTGTTCTGAACCAGAGCCGGAAGCAGAAAACCTCCATGCGCACCGCCGCCTTGAGCGTCGGCATCAGCCGCGTGTTCGAGGCCAAAAAACAACGCGGGCTTTTTCCATGACCGCCCGCGCCGCGCTTACGAACAACAATCGCAGCCGCCGTGAGAATGCGCGGAATGCGGCTTGGCTTTTTTCCCGGCGCCCGTCAAATTTTTCATATCGTTCGCCAGGTGTCCCAGCGCAAAATATTTCCCGATCTTATAGCTGTTTGCGATGACTTCCGTGATGTAATTCTTCCCGATCTCCACCGCACGCGGCAGATCGTGCCCCAGTGCCAGCGCCGCACAGATCGCGGCGGAATAGGTGCAGCCCGTGCCGTGCGTGGAGACGCCTTTGACGAACGGTGCGGACAGCAGCAACTCCGTTTCGCCGTCGAAGAAAACATCAATCGCCTCGCGGCAGTTTTTCAAGTGACCCCCTTTGACCAAAGCCGCGCAGCCGTAGCGCGAAACGATGGTCCGCGCGGCGGAGCGCAGATCTTCGGGCGAACGGATTTTTTGCGCCGCCAGAATTTCCGCCTCGTCCAGATTCGGCGTGACGAGCGTGGCGAGCAGCAGGAGTTTTTCTTTCAGGATTTTTTCCGCGGCGGGCTTCAGCAGCCGCGCGCCGCTGGTGGAAACCATGACGGGGTCAACAATCAAACGAGGAGGGAAGATGGAAGGTGGAGGATGGCTGAAAAACTTTGCGACAACGCGGATGTTTTCCGCCGAGTAGAGCATGCCGGTTTTCACGGCTGCCGGCAGGAGTTCCTCAAACACCGCCTCGATTTGCTGGCGGAGCATTTTTGGCGAGCTTGGTTCCACACCGAGGACGCGCCGAGGATTTTGCGCGGTCAGGCAGGCGATGGCGCTGGTGCCGTGGACGCCGAGTGCGGCAAAGGTTTTTAAATCCGCTTGAATCCCCGCGCCGCCGCCGCTGTCGGAGCCGGCGATGGTCAGGGCGATGGGAAAAGACTTTGGTTTCAAAACAGGGTCAGGATAAAGGGCGACGGCGTTTTTGCGAGCGTTCAGTCGGGGCGAATCGCCGGTTTCAGGGCTTGCGCCGGAAATCGCCGCGGCTGAAATATTTTTCCAGCCAGACGTAGGCGCAGATGAAAAAGTAGCGGCTGCCCATTTCCTTGATCTTGAGCTTGGCTTCGCCATGACGCCGGTTGCGCCAGGTAATGGGGATGACCGTCCACGAATAGCCGCGGACGATGGCTTTGAGCGGAATTTCCACCGTCAGGTTGAAATGCGGGGCGATGAGCGGTTTGCACCCTTCGATGACAGTGCGACGATAAGCCTTGAACGCGTTCGTCGTGTCATTGAGGGGAATGCGAAAAACCAGGCGGATGAACCAGTTGGCCAGCCGGTTGGCGAATAATTTCAATTTCGGATAATCAATGACGCCGCCGCCTTTGATGAAACGGCTGCCGAAAACGCAGTCCCAGCCCTCGTTGAGCATTTGCCAGTAGCGCACCGCGTCCGCGACATCATCCGATGCGTCGGCCATCATGATGATCACCGCGTCGCCGGTGATGTTGCCCAGGCCAAAGGTGACGGCCCGGCCAAAACCATGTTCGTGGCTGTTTTGCATGGGGCGCAGCGTGGGGATTTTTAATTTCAACTGCCGCAGCACCTCCCAGGTCTGGTCCTGGCTTCCGTCGTCCACCACTACGATCTCGTGTGGCACCCGGTTCAGGGTGAATTCCAGATAAAGGTGTTCCAGTGTCGCCGGCAAGGATTCGCTCTCATCGCGCGCGGGAATGACGACGCTCAGCAAGGTCAGCGGAGGCAGGGAAACGGCTGGCTTCCGGCTGTTGTCCGCAAGGCTGGGGGAAGGATCGCTGGCCATGGCCTGATTTATTTCGCCTCAGCCTCGGCGGCGGAGATTTGTTCCGGGGACATGGCGGCGGCGCAATTAGCCAGTTCCTGGTCGGCACCGGGCACGCCTTGGCGCTGGGCAAGTTTGAACCATTTGTAAGCCTCCACATTGTCCACCTTTACGCCTTGTCCTTCATGATAGATTTTGCCCAAGGCCAACTGGGCCTGGCCGTAGCCCTTTTTGGCCGCCCGCTCATACCAGAGGACGGCGGCGGCGGCATCTTGCGGAAAGCCCAAACCCTTCTGATACATCAGGGCCAGATTAAATTGAGCGCCGACGTGGCCTTGATCCGCCGCCTTGGCGAACCATTTGGCAGCGTCACTGAAACGCTGGCTGTTGAATAGCAGCATGGCGCAATTGTTTTGGCCTTCGACAAAGCCTTTGTCGCCGGATTTCTGAAACCATTTAAGCGCCTCATTGGGATCCTGCTTGACGCCTTGTCCCTGCAAATACATCACCCCGAGGCTGTTTTCGGCAAGGGCATTTTCCGATTCGGCCGCCTTGCGAAACCATTTCGCGGCCTCGCTGTAATCCTTCCTGAAATTAAAACAGATCATGCCGAGGTTGTTCTGGGCCTGGACATTTCCCTTTTCTGCGGCGCGTTGATACCAGATGGCCGCCTCGGCGAGGTCCTGTTTGACCCCCAAACCGTTCTCATACAGCAAGCCCAGGTTATATTGGGCATCCAGATTCCCCTGATCGGCCGCCTTGCGCAGCCAGGGAGCGCCGGCGGCTGGATCCTGGGCCGTGCCGATGGCCTGAACGTAACATACGCCCAGCTGGCTTTGGGCTTCGGCATTGCCTTGGCTGGCGGCTTTGAGCAACCACTGGAAGGCGTTGGTCGGGTTAATCTCCACGCCTGCACCGGACAGATAGCGTTTGGCGAGATCAAATTGCGCCCGGGCGTCGCCCCTTTCCGCCTTGGCCTTCAACGCGGTCACAAGACGTGCCTGATGGTCGGGTCTTTGATTTTCCCGGATGGTGTTATATTGCCAGGCGGATACGACCACGGAGACCGCAATTAATAAAATGGCCAACGGGGTCAAAACGGGAAACGTCTCCCGTAAATTCCACGGTTGCAGGGGCACGACGGCTTCCGCGGGGTTTTTGCCTTTTCGTTCGTCAGGGACGAGTCGGGGAACCGTGCCTGACGCGTAAATGTCAGGCAAACGCTCAGCCAACAAAATCATGCTCAAAGGCAGGAGTTGCATGAAGATCCGAAATTCGTTGAATGCGCCATACATGAATTGCCCTCCCAGAAACGCGAGCATCACCAGCATGTAAGGCAGAAACCGGCGGCGCCATCCCAGAATCATCACGGCCACCAAGGTGCCCGCATTGACAAACGCAACGTGATTCAAGACCGGCGTAAAGAGCATCTTGATGTTCTCGATCAGGATATCCGGCTTGAGCAAACCGTGGATATCCTTGGCGTCCGCCATGGATAAAGCCGCCACCTGAAGATGGAGGCCCGCGATGAGGAGTTTTTTGCCCAGCACATAGGTGACCCCGATGACGGCAAACATCAACATCCGCCGCCACCATTTCCAGTCGTTGATAAAAAACACCAGCAGCGCGCAGACCAGGACGGTTTCCTTGAAGAAACATCCTGTGACCATTGCGAGAAACATCAATAGGAACTGACGGCGCTCAAAAAACAAGACCGCCAGCGTAAAGAACAGCGTGGATGGAATGTCCCAAGGATAAAAATAAAAACCCGACGCCGGGGAGAAATTGTAAATCAACCCGGCGAAAATCCCCAGGTTGACCAGCAGAGAGCGGCGCAGTCCCACGATTACCACGCAAAACAACAGAAACAACCACACGGTTTGATACAAAGCGAAAATATTTGTGTATTGCTCCATTTTGAGGCTGTTGTCTTTGACCATCAGATCAAATAAAAAGCCCGAAAACAGCATTCCGGCCAGCCGCCCCTTCCAGACGTCGTAAATCTGCGCCAAATGAAAATTAGAAGTCGAACAAGACCCAAAAACCCAATAGTTGGTCGAGTTGTCGGCGACCCCCACGGCGTATTTCTGAACTAGAAAATAATAGGCCACGCACATCGAAGCCGCGATCAGAAGTTCCAGCATCAAGGGTGGCCATAATTGCCGCTGGTGAAATAACGTTCGCCCGGCCGTGGCCAATTCACGAAGAAAGGTTTTGAATGAGCCCGGTCTCCTGATTGCTTCGACCGCCGGTGAGTGTTTCTGGATTTTATTCGGTTTCAACTTGATGCCCTTTATGCCGCCAGTTTGAGTTGCACGCAAAAAATCTGACCATGCGACCCACGTCCACGGCCAACGGCACTCAGCAAAGCGCATTCCATCGCCCAAAACAAGAACGAAGAAGCCGACGAGAAAACAACCCGGCCAAGTCTTAGTCGCCAACTGGACACTTGCCTTGCATCGGCGGAATTTTGTAATACTATGCCCTTCGCACGTTGCCCACGTGGCGGAATTGGCAGACGCGCTAGATTCAGGTTCTAGTGAGTAAAATCATACAGGTTCAAGTCCTGTCGTGGGCACCACTTTAGAAAAACTTCCCTGCGATCCGAAACGATTCCGTTCATTCAAACCGCCGGAGGGGCACTGGCGGTCAACGACAGGAAAATTTCTTCCAGCGCGCCCACCGCGCCGCTTTGCCGGCGCAATTCCTCCCGCGAGCCGACGGCGATCAGCTTGCCGCCGTCAATAATACCGATGCGGTCGGCCATCTCCTCGGCGATGCTCAATTGATGCGTCGAGACCAGCACGGTCATGCCAGCGAGCGAACGTTCCTTTAACACATCCTTCACCACGCGGGCGTGTTGCGGGTCGAGGCCCACCATGGGCTCATCAATCACCAGCACCTCCGGGTCGTGCAGCAGTGCGGAGACGATGGCGATACGCTGGCGCGTGCCGTGGGACAAGCCCTCGACCGCGCGATCCACAAATTCCCCGAGATGAAATCGCGCGATCAGTTCCTGCGAATTTTTTTCGATCCGCGCGGCGTCCAGTTGGAACAACTGTCCGGTGAAGCGGAAAAATTCCCACGCCGTCAGCTTGTCGTAGAGAAACGGGAAATCCGGGACGTAGGCCATCCGCCGGCGCGCCTCAAGCGGCTGGGTTTGCACGTCGAAACCGCAGATGCGGGAGGAGCCGGAGGTCGGTTTCATCAAGCCGGTGAGCAGCTTGATGGTGGTGGTCTTGCCGGCGGCATTGGGGCCGAGCATGGCAAAAAACTCGCCGCGCCCGATGGTCAACGAAACGTCGTTGACGGCGGTGAGGTCGCCGAATTTTTTTACGAGCCGGTTCAGTTCAATCATGGCTTGGTCCACTCATCAATTTGAGCGGTAAAATTGCCGGGCATTTGCACGCGCAGGATTTCGCCGAGCGTGCTGACATCAATCGTGAGGTTGCGGCCCAGCACGCTGGTTTCCAGCCGGTAAACCGGCACGTCCTCAGTGCCGATCTTGACGCGGGTGCGGCTGGCGGTCCATTCCAGCTTTTGCGCGGCGGGCAGGGCGGCGAGATCGGGCAGATCAAAAGCCTCCAGCACGGAGTCCGCAAAGTCGCCCACAAACCCGCGCACGATGCCGGTGGGATTTTGCAGATCGGCAAAGGCGAAGTCGCGCTCCAAAACAGCGCCATCCATGGAAAGCTTGACGTGCGCCGTCTGGTTCGTGGCCACTGAATGAATTTCGACCACGACGGCGCGGGAGGAAATTTTCGCCGTCAGTTCCCGCCATTCGTGCACGTTGCGAAACTGGATCCGTCCGTCAAATTTCACCCGGTTGGTGAAGTCGCCAAACGCGACGTTGCCCGCCAGATGAATCTGGTAGCCGGCGCGTTTCACGAGGCCTTCGGGCGGCGGATTATCGCCGTCCACCGTGGCCATCTCCTGCCCGACGCTGGTGGAAAATTCGCAATAGCCCATGCGGTCGCCGTTCTGGTAAACGCTCAGGGACGAGGCGTCCGGCGCGGTGATGATTTTGCGCCAGACCACGGTCGTCGGCAGCGGCATCCGGCCGGCGTCCGCGCCAAATTCCGACCGCCAGAGGAACACGTTCATCGTCACCCAGAATGCGGTGATGGCGAGGAAAGTGAGGCGGCCGGTCATGAAAATCCTAATGCGCCGGCAGGTTCAAGACCTGGCCGACGCGCATTTTGCTGGGCGTGACACTCGGATTCGCCGCACGCATCGCCGTCAGGCTTACGCCGGATTTACGAGCGATGCTGGCAAGGGTTTCGCCGGCGGACACCTTGTAAGTGCGCGGCTTGGCGGCGGGTTTTGGTTCGGGCAAGGGGGTGATCATCCGTGAAGACGGGGTGGCCACGGACTTCGGTGCCGGAGCAGGCGTGGAAATGTCATCCGGAATCGGGCTGCCCGCAGCCAGCGCGGCGGAATTGCCGCCGGCATCCGGCGTGGTTTTGGGCGCGTTCTGTTGCGCAGTGTAATAGGCGCGCCACTTCTCCACCTCGTCCTGCAACCTGCGGTTTTTCTCCGCGAGTTCTTCGAGCTGTTTGGTCGCGGCGGGCGCGCTGGGCAGCGGCAGCACGTCGGCGGCCAGCTGCTGTTTGCAACTATAGATGCGCTGGCGGACGACCTCGGCGTTGTCGGCCTTGGGGTTGAGCCGGAGAAATTCCTGATAATGATACACGGCGGCGGCTGGGTCGGTCACCTTCGTGTCGAACAGGCAGGCGAGCTGGAAATGTGCGGCGGCCGAACGCGGGTTGACCTCCAGCGATTCGGTGAACGCCTCGACGGCGCCGGTGTAATCCATCGCGTTGACGCGGCTTTTACCGAGCACAAAGTGCGGCTCCTTCTCCTCATCCAACTGGCTGGAATCCGACGAACAACCACTGACCGCCACAAAGGCCGCCAGCAATACCACACACAAACTGAACCTGCCCAAAATTGACATAGGTCGAAGCTAAACGAACTTGCCTCCGCGTGCAATCGCAGCGTGCAATCGCAAAGGCAGTTCTTGTTCTTGGATAAATCAGACGATGACCGGGTCCCGCCCGGTGCTCCTTCGCCCCTCGGAACGAAGCCGGAGAAAATGCCGGTTGGCGCCCATCATTTCATCCTGATGATGTGAGTTTTGGAAAACTTCAAACAAGCTTTCCACCAAACAGATCAAAGCGTTTTCTCAAACGGATTCCCGATGAAGGTGAGCAAAGCGCGGACTTCGGCGGGGGCGGAGGTCAAGTCATAGACGCGAACATCCCAATGCCCCGCTTCCAGCACCTGCACGATGACACGTTTGCCGGGTGGCGGCAGCGTCTGGCCATCGTCCGGCAGACCGGCGAGGAGTTCATCCAATTGCTTAAGTTCACCCGGCGACAGCCAGCGGATGGGCGCTTCCGTCGCCGTCGAATTGGACGCAAAAAAGGACCAGCAGGCGCCGTTGGTGGTGATCTCGGTGCCGGCGGTTTTCAAATGATAGGCCAGATTCAACCGCTGGACCGGCGTCAGGTTGGTGACCACTGACAGCGGTTGCTCGCCGCTGACGAAGGTGATGACGACTTTTAATTCCACGCCCAACCGGCTGCTGCTGTTGGTATGCTCCGACCACGGCTTGATCCAGCGCGAGTAGTCGGTCATGGCGGAAGCGGTGCCGGCCGGCTCTGCCGCCGAGGCGGAAAAAACCACGCCGGTCAAAATGCCGACGGCCAATATTCGCCGCAGCCGGACCAGCCAACGCGGATTCCGGTCGAAGATTTGAAGTGCTTCCCGATATTTCATGCCTTCGACATTGCTCCCGCTGCCGATGGTTGTCGAGGAAAAGTTCGACGGGTGAAGTGGCAGGGACGGGTCTTTCGGTAGTTTCCACCCTGATCCTTGGCGTTCAAAAGCCAAGCAGCCGGAATCACCCGCATCGCAGATCGTTGCCGGTTTGATGGGGTGCCATTCCTCGGCGCGTCAATGCACCGTTTCCACGGTCTTGGGCGGCGCCGTCACCCGCTTGAACAGAAAAATCAACGGCAAGCAAACCAACGAGGCCATGCCAAAGATATAGAAATTATCCACATACGCCCACAAGTGCGCCTGCTGGTCCAGCAGTGAATAAACGGCGGCATAGGCCTGATGCGTGGCCGTCACCGGGTCGGCGTGGTGGGAAAGCATTTGTTGCGCGCTCGCGAGCTTTTGGACGAACGGCCGGTCCGTGGCCGTGAGATGGCCGACCATGAGCGCCTGATGCTGCTGCGCGCCGCGCGCCAGCATCGTGGTGACGAACGCGATGCCAATGCTGCCGCCGAGATTGCGCGTCAGATTGTAAAGCCCGGTGGCGTTGCCAAGTTGCTGTTGATGCAACTGGCTCATCGTGGCGATCGTGAGCGGCACGAAGATGAAGCTGATGGCGATGCCGTTCACGACGCTCGGCCAGATGACATTGATTTGCGCGACCTGCAGGTTCACCTGGCTCAGCATGAACGATGAGAGTGTGAGCAACAGAAAGCCAAAACCCAACAGCCACCGGCTCCGGACCTTTCCGACGATCCGTCCCACCACAGCTGTGGCGCAAAAAGCTGCGATGCCGCGCGGTGAAAGCGCATAGCCGCTTTGCAAGGCCGGATAGCCCATGAGCGTTTGCAGAAACAACGGCAGTTGCGCGGTGGTTCCGTAGAGAATCGCCCCCAACGTCATCATGAGCACCAGGCCGATGGCGAAATTCCGGTTTTGGAACACCCGCAAATCCACCAGCGGATGTTCGGTCGTGAACTCCCACCAGACGAAACCCAGGAACGACAGCACAGAAACCACTGCGAACCACCGCACCCAGTCCGCGCCGAACCAGTCGGCTTCCTGGCCTTTGTCCAAAAGAATTTGCATGGTCGCCAGCCACAGGACCAGCAGGCCAAAACCGATGTAATCAATCGTCGCCTTTTTATTGCGCTGGATGTAAGGCGGGTCTTCCACCAGCCATTGCGCCATGAAGAGCGCAAAAATGCCCACCGGCAGGTTGATGTAGAAAATCCATCGCCAGGAATAACTGTCCGTGATCCAGCCGCCGAGCGTGGGCCCGAGAATGGGAGCCACCACGACGCCCTGCGCAAAGAGCGCCATCGCGGCGCCGCGTTTGGAACGCGGGAAACTTTCCAGCATGATCGCCTGCGCAATCGGCACCATCGCTCCGCCACCAATGCCCTGCAAAATCCGCGCCATGATGAGCGTCGGCAAACTCCAGGCCAGCCCGCACATTGCCGAGGACAGCGTGAACACGGCGATGCAAAACAAGAAAACACGTTTGCGCCCGAAGTGGTTCGCCAGCCAGCCGGTGGTCGGCAAAACAATGGCGTTGGAAATCAAGTAGCTGGTCAGCACCCACGTCGCTTCTTCCGGCGTGGCCGAGAGACTCCCGGCGATATGCGGCAGCGCGATGTTGGCGATGGACGTGTCCAGCACCTCCATGAACGTCGCCATCATCACGCCCATGGCGATCAGCCACGGGCTGTGGCGAGGTTTCCATTCCGGCTGCATGAAATTACTTCGCCTTCGATTGGCGGCCCGCGATGAACAGGAAAATGAAAACGGCAGCTCCCGTCAGCACCACTGCGATCAGGGCGATGACCCACGGGGGCAAAACGAATTTGCTCGTCTGCACGCTCGGCGTCACGGACAGCCCTGGCCCCAGCACGCGGTCGGCGGGCAGCGGCCCGTCGAAAAGGATTTTCACCGGCACGCGCTGGACGACTTTGACGTAATTACCCACGGCGTTTTCCGGCGGCAACAGGCTGAACGCCGCGCCGCTGCCGGCTTGCACGCTGTCCACATGCGCGGCGAATTTTTTCCCGTTGAGCGCATCAATCTCCACCACCACCGGCTGGCCGGGCGAAATATCAGCCAGTTGGGATTCCTTGAAATTAGCCACCACCCAAACGTCGGTCGGCACGATGGACATGATCTGCTGTCCAACCTGTAAATAATCGCCGGCCTCGACCGCCTTGCGCGTCACGCGGCCGTCAGCGGGCGCAAAAATTTTGGTGTAAGACAAATTCAACTGCGCCGCCTGCGCGTCCTTCTGGGCCGAGTGCGATTGGGCGAGCGCCATGATCACCGCCGATTTGGTTGCGATCAACTGCGCCTCGGCCTCTTTGATTTTGGAGGTATCCGCCTCCGCTTTTTGGCGGGCGGAATTCAGATTCGCGGTCGCTTCCTGGGCGGCGGCATGGGCGAGGTCGAATTCCTGGGCGGAGGTCGTGTTCTGTTTCCGCAAATCCTGGGCCCGGGCAAAGTCCGCCTCGGCCCGCGTGGCCGTGGCGGCGGCGGCATCGGCATCCGCCTGGGATTGGCGGGCAACGGCTTGGGCGGTGGCAAGTTTGGCCTGCATCAATTCCAGCGCCGCCAGGACGGTTTGATAATTGGCTGATTGCGCCTCGGCGGCGGAATTTTTTTGCGAGCCGGTCATCGCGTAATCCGCCGGGTCAATTTCCACCAGCAGTTCGTTTGAGCGCACCATTTGGTTGTCGAGGACATGCACGGCGGCCACCTGGCCGGCCACGCGCGGCGCAACGGAAACCATGTGCGCGGCGATGAAGGCATCGTCGGTGGATTCGTGCGTAAGGACGGTCACCAGGCAATCCAGGCCCAAATAGAGCAGTCCGGCCAGCACGATGGCCGCCGGCCACAGGAAAAACGGCGAGCTTAATTTTTCCAACCGCGAGCGAGCCGGTGGGATGGCAGCGGGTGGCTGGTTTTCATTCATGCGGCATGGTTGGTTCCCGTAACTTTGAGATTTTCCGCCCGGTGATCTTTGGCGATCAAGATGTAAATAGACGGCACGACGAGCAACGTGAACACGGTGCCGATGCTCATGCCGCTGACGAGAATGATGCCGATGGAATTGCGCGCCGCCGCGCCCGCGCCGGTGACGAGCGTGAGCGGGAAATTGCCGGCGATCGTCGCGACGCTGGTCATCAACACCGGGCGCAAACGCAGCATGGCGGCTTCGCGGATGGCCTCCGTTTTCGTGCGGCCCTGGCGCTGGAGCTGGTTGGCGAACTCGACGATGAGGATGCCGTTTTTCGCGATGAGTCCCACCAGTGTGATGAGTCCGACTTCGGAATAAATGTTCATCGAAGTCGTCCAGCCATCCGTCCAGAACGGAATGTTCGGGTTCGGCATTTTCCAGAAGCAAAAAATCAGCGCGCCGAAAATCGCCAGCGGCACCGAGCCGAAAATGATGATGAACGGATCGCGGAAGCTGTTGAATTGTGCGGCCAGCACAAGAATGATCAGCACGACCGCCAGCGCGAACGCCGGCAGAAATTTGTCGCCCTCCGTCCGCAGGAACCGTGAGTCGCCGGTGTAATCCAGCTTGTAGCCGCTCGGTAGAATGCGCGTGGCCTCCGTTTCCAGGAATTTCAACGCCGTGTCCAGCGGCACGATGGCGACGCCGCTGAGCTTCACCGAGTTCAACTGCTGGAAGCGGTTGAGCGAGCGCGGCGTGGTGTTCTTTTTCAGATACGCGAACGTGCTGACGGGGATGAGCTGGTTGCCCGGCCCCTTGACGTAGGTGTTCTCCAACTGCTCGGCGTTCAACCGCGCGCCGCGTTCGATCTGCGGAATGACCTTGTAGCTGCGCCCGGAGAAATCAAACCGGTTCACATAATTGCCGCCGACAAGCGCGGCCAGATCCGAGCCGACCGTCTGCATGTCGAGGCCCAGCGTCGCCACCTTGTCGCGGTCAATCACCAGTTCCACTTCCGGTTGGTCCACCTTGGTGTCAATCATCGGCGGGAAGGCGAACATGCCGTTGGTGGCGCATTCCTGCTGCAACTGCTGCGCATACTTCAGAATTTCCGCCGGCTCGCCGGTGGAGGACAAGATCAGGTTCACCGGAAAATTCTCGCCGCCTGTGGGCAGCGGCGGCGGCGTGACCATGAACATGCGGATGCCGGGGATGGCGTTCACCATCGCCTGCACTTCGGGGACGATCTTGAAAACGGTCCGGCTGCGTTCGCCCCACGGCTTGAGCACGAGGCCGCCGAAACCCATGTCCGGCTGGGTGAGTTGGAACACCTGCTCCTTTTCCTGCACGGTGGCAAACTTGCGCCCGGCGATATCTGCATAAAATGACGTTTGATCAATGGTCGCGTCCGGCGGGGTTTCCACGACGCCGAAGATGACGCCCTGGTCTTCGGATGGCGCGGGTTCCTTCGCCTGCCAGGCCATCTTGAACATCGGAATTGTCAGCAGCGTCAGTCCGATCCACACCGCATAGACCAGCGGCCGCGACGCCAGCGTCCAGTCCAGCACGCGTCCGTAGGAATTTTTCAGCCGGTCAAATTGGCGGTTGATGTGCCCGGCCAGCCCGTGATCCTCGCGGTCGTGGCTCAGGAGCCGCGACGCCATGACCGGCGACAGCGTCAGGGCCACGATGCCGGAAATGAACACCGCGCCCGCCAGCGTAAGCGCAAACTCCCGGAACAACGAGCCGGTCAGCCCACCTTGAAACGCGATCGGCGCATAGACCGCCGCCAGCGTGATCGTCATAGCGATGACCGGCCCGATGAGTTCGCGTGCGCCCAGCATGGCCGCTTCCAGCGGCGTTTTGCCCTCGCGCACATGGCGCTCGACGTTTTCGACGACGACAATGGCGTCGTCCACCACCAGCCCCACGGCCAGCACGACGGCCAGCAACGTCAGCAAATTCAGCGTGAAGCCGAACATCTGCATCAGAAACACCGCGCCGATCAGCGACAGCGGAATCGCCACCAGCGGAATCAACACCGAGCGGAACGAGCCGAGAAACAAGAAGATCACGACGGACACGATCACCAGCGTCATCACCAGCGTATGCACCACCTCGTGCAACGCATCGGAAATATATTTGGTCGCATCGTAGGCCACGCGGGCGGTGAGACCGGCGGGCAGATTTTTCTGGATCAAATCCATTTGCGCGCGCACGCGCTTGACGACATCCAGCGAATTCGCATTCGGCAGCGCCCAGATACCCATGAACACGGCGCGTTCGCCGCTGAAACGGACTTCGCTGTCATAGTCTTCCGCGCCAAGCACCACGTCGGCCACTTCGCTCAACCGGACCAACTGGTCGCCATTCCGGCGGACGACGAGGTTTTTAAACTCCTCAACCGAGCGCAAATCCGTGTTCGCCGTCAGGTTCACCTGGATGAGCGAACCCTTGGTGCGGCCGACGGCGGAAAGGAAATTGTTCGCCGCGAGCACCTGGCGGACTTCGTTGGGGCTGACGTTGAAGGCGGCGAGCCGGTCGGGCTTGAGCCAGATGCGCATGGCAAACGTGCGGCCGCCGAGGATGTCCGCCTTTTGCACGCCTTCCAGCGCGGTCAACTGCGGCTGCACGACGCGCACGAGATAATCCGTGATCTGGTTCGCCTCCAGGATGTCCGACGAAAAACTCAGATAAGCCGACGCGAATTGCGAATCCGCCGTGGCGATGGTGAGCGCGGGAATTTCCGCCTCGGGCGGCAGGTCGTTGCGCACCTGATCCACTTTGGAGCTGATTTCGCCGAGCGCTTTCTTGGAATCGTAGTTCAACCGCAGATGGACGGTGATGGTGGAGACGCCCAGTTTGCTGGCTGATTCCATGTAATCAATCCCGTCCGCCGCCGCGATGGCGCGCTCGAGCGGCTGCGTCACAAAGCCGCGCACCAGGTTCGCGCTGGCGCCGACATACACCGTGGACACCGTGATCGTGGCGTTTTCGCTGCGCGGGTATTGCCGGACGTTCAGCGAGCGGATGGCCTGCAAGCCGGCGATCAAAATGATCAGGCTCACCACCATCGCCAGCACCGGCCGCCGGATAAACAGATCCGTAAAAGATTTCATGCGCGTGACGGTTTAGCTGTTCGGCGGCGTAGGTGACAGGGACGGCGGCGGCGAGTTGGTGTTATTCTCCTGCACGCTGGCGCCGTTGTGCAGTTTGAACAGGCCGGCTGAGACCACCCGGTCGCCGGGTTTCAAGCCGGACTCCACGCTCACAAAATCGCCATGGGCGCGGCCGGTGCGGATGAATTTCTGCTGCGCGATCAGCTTCGTCACGCCGTTCGTGGTTTGCGTTTCGATCACATACACCGCATCGCCATAGGGCGCGCGCAAGATCGCGGTGGACGGGATGGCCAGCACCTCCTGATCGCCCGGCAATTCCACGGCCACGCGCACAAACATGCCGGGCCGGAGCCGCTGCTCCATATTCGCGAGCTTCGCGCGCAGTTGGATGCTGCGCGTGGTGGCGTTGAGGTCGGGATTGATGGCGGCCAGTTCACCCGTGAACACTTCGCCGGGATACGTATCGGAAGTCACCCGCACCACCAGCCCGGTCTGCAATTGCGAAAGATCCTGCTGCGGCAGCGAAAAATCAGCGAACACCGGGGACAGCGCTTGCAGCGAGACGATGCCCTTGCCCACGTCCAATTGTTCGCCCAGGTTCACGAGGCGGATGCCCAACTGGCCGCCGAACGGGGCGCGGATGGTTTTCTTCTCGATGGTCGCGCGAATGGTGTCGGCATTGGCCTGCGCCTGCTTCAAGGTGGCCTCGGCCTGGTCGAGTTCCGATTGCGAAACCGTCTTGTCGGCGCGCAGCGTGCGCGCGCGCTCGGCGTTCAAGCGCGCCAGCTCCACCTGCGCCTCCGCCGCGCGCAACTGGGCGTCCTCGGAAGAGGTGTCGAGCTTGATGAGCAAATCCCCCTGGTTCACCTTGGCGCCGGATTCAAAGGAAATTTCCCGGATCGTCCCGGCGATTTCCGGGGCCACCAGCACACCTTGCGCCGCCGTCACCGAGCCGATGGCCGACAGCGTGGCCTGCCATTTTTCCAAGCGCGCCTCGGCGGTGGCGACCGTTTCCGGCGGCGGCACCATCGAGCCGGCGGCGGCGATGAGCGTGCGGATTTGCAGCGCCTTGACGAGGCCCAGTCCGCCGGCCACAGCGATGACGACGATCAATCCCAGCATGAGTTTCTTCTTCATGTTACTCCTTGATAAATTCAGTTGGTTCCGCCGCGTTTCTTCGGGCCCGCCCCGGCAAGAAACAGTTCCACAATTTTTTGCGCCGTCAACCGGTCCGGCTGGCGCTCAAACGCGACGAGGTTGGCGACGAGATAAAAATTCGCCATGCCGTAAAAGCCGAACGCCAGCTCCTGGCTTTCATAACGCTTGTCCAGCTCGCCGTTTTTCTGGGCGCGTTTGATCAGGCTGTGGACCACTTCAAAGTTCCGCTCGCATTTCTCGGTGGAGGATGGATCCTCCGGCACTTCGCCCGGCGCGGCGAACATCGTGGCGAACGCAATGCGCATCAACTCGCGGTTCGCGCGGAAACACTCGAACAGCCCGACGAGAATGTTCTCCGCCTGCTGCCGGAAGTCGCCGCCGCCCGCCACCGCCGCCTGCAGGACGCGGTAGCGCTCGTCATGCGCCTCGTGCACCAGCGCCTGAAACAGGCCGGCCTTGTCCGCAAAATGATAATACAGCGCCGGCTTGGAAACCTTGGCGTCATCCACGATCTGCTGGACGGAGGTGGCCGCGTAGCCGCCATCGGCGAAGCGTTTGAGCGCGGCTTCGAGGATCAACTGGCGGGTTCCGAGGGTGACTTTAGCCATAAGCTACCGAACGGTAGGTAACGGTCAAAGGTTTGTCAAACCTTCGTTACCGGCGGGCGGGCAAAGGCTTGAAACTGCGAGCCAAACCGGTAGGCTGGCGTCCGTCTTGGGATGGTCAACCCGGTTTGAAACAATTTATGAAAATGAAGCGCGTCCAATTTATTTCCGCCGCCGTGCTGGCGGGGCTCCTCGCCGGCACCGGCTGCAACAAACCCGGCAACACCGGCGCCGATACCATTAAGGTCGGCGAATACGCCTCGCTCACCGGTGGCACGGCCACCTTCGGCGTTTCGTCGCACGAAGGCACGGCGCTGGCTATCGAGGAGATCAACGCGGCGGGCGGCGTGCTCGGCAAAAAAATCCAACTGCTCACCGAGGACGACCTCTCCAAGGCGGGCGAACCCGCGACCATCGTTAATAAGTTCATCGCCCGGGACAACGTCGTCGCCGTGCTTGGCGAGGTGGCCTCGTCCGCCTCCCTGGAGGCCGCGCCCATCTGCCAGCAAAACAAGATCCCGATGATTTCGCCCGCCTCGACCAATCCGGATGTGACGAAAACCGGGGATTACATTTTCCGCGTCTGTTTCATTGATCCGTTCCAGGGCACGGTGATGGCGAACTTCGCCACCAAGACGTTGAAAGCCAAGCGGGTTGCCGTGTTCACCGATGTGAAGAGCGATTACAGCAAGGGCCTCGCCAAGTTTTTCAAGGAGCGTTTCCTCGCCAATGGCGGCGAAATCGTTTCGGAACTTGATTTCAACAAGGGCGATAAAGATTTCAAAGCCCAGCTCACCACCATCAAGGCGGCCAATCCCGATGCGGTTTTCGTGCCCGGCTATTACACCGAATGCGCGCTGATCAGCATCCAGGCCAAACAGCTCGGCTTGAACGTTCCGTTGTTCGGCGGCGACGGTTGGGAATCGGAAGAGCTGTTGAAGATCGGCGGCGACGCGGTGAACGGGAATTATTTCTCGTCACATTACCACCCCGCCGTCGGCAGCGACATGTGCCGCAAATTTGTGGAAAGCTATCGCAAACGTTACCATGGTAAAACCCCCGACACGATGGCGGCGCTGGGCTATGACTCAGCCCTGGTGCTCGCCGATGCGATCAAACGCGCCGGCACGACCGATTCCGCCAAGCTCCGTGATGCCATCGCCGCCACGAAAAATTTTCCGGCGGTCACCGGCACGCTTACTTTGAACGAAAACCGTGATCCGATCAAATCAGCGGTGATCATCCAAATCAAAGACGGCCAATTCAAATACTTGGAAACGGTCGAGCCGTGAGGCAATCTAGCGCCGCAGTTGCCGACGCTAGATGAACGAATTTCTTCAACAACTCATCAACGGCCTCTCGCTGGGTGCGATTTACGCGCTCATCGCGCTGGGCTACACGATGGTCTATGGCGTCCTTCGTTTCATCAACTTCGCGCACGGCGACGTCTTCATGCTCGGTGCATTTGCCGGCTATTATCTCGCGCCAGTGGTTGGCCGCTTCCTGCCGCCGCAGACGTATTTTAGCGGCGCGGTCGTCATGGTTTCGGCGATGGCCATCTGCGCGTTGATCGGAATGCTGATTGAATTCCTCGCCTACCGACCGCTGCGCCATCGGCCGAAGCTCACCGTGCTCATCACCGCTATCGGCGTGTCGCTGTTCATCGAATACACCTGCCAGCATCCCGCCGTGTTTGGCGCGGCGCCGCACGCGTTTCCAAAACTAATTCCATTCACAACGTGGCAGATCGGCGGATTGGTGCTCGATTCCAGCCAGGTCATCGTCTTCGTCACCACCGCGCTGTTGCTGGTGGCGCTTACGCTCATCGTGCAGCGCACGCGCACGGGCACAGCCATGCGCGCCGTGGCGTTCAATCCGCAAGCCGCCGCGCTCATGGGGGTGAATCTGAGTTCCATCATCTCGTTCACGTTCGGCCTTGGCTCGGCGCTGGCGGGCGCGGGCGGCATTTTGTTCGCGATGAACTACGCGAGCATCGAACCGCTCATGGGCGTGCAAGTCGGCTTGAAAGCATTCATCGCGGCGGTCGTCGGCGGCATTGGCAATCTGCCGGGCGCGGCGCTCGGCGGACTGATCATCGGCCTGCTGGAAACCTTCGGCGGCGGCATTCCCGGTGTGTCGAATTATCGCGACGGCATCGCCTTCGCCATTTTGATTTTGATCCTGCTCTTCAAACCCGCCGGCCTGCTCGGCAAATCCACGGTAGAGAAAGTATGAAAAACGAGGATGGAGAATTGAAGATAGATGATGGCAAAGAAGCTTCGCGTTGCGGCATCAATCCTCAATCCTCCATCTTCCATCCTCGCTGACAAACAATGAACTCCGGCGCCAAACGATTCCTGCTCGCAGCCATTCTCGTGGCGGCGGTCGTGTCGTATTTCTCCGCGCAGTTCAACCGCTACTATCTCGGCCTCGCGATTGATGTCGGCATCAACATCATCCTCGCCGTCAGCCTGAATCTCATCAACGGCCATACCGGGCTGTTCAGCCTTGGGCACGCCGGCTTCATGGCGGTGGGCGCTTATTCAGCGGCTTCGTTTACGCTGGCGTTCTCCAAAAGCGTGCCGCCGGCCATGGTGCCTTTAGTGTTCATTGCCGCGCTTGTGATTGGCGGATTGGCAGCAGCGCTCGCGGGACTGGCCGTCGGCGTGCCGACGCTGCGGTTGCGCGGCGATTATCTGGCCATCGTGACGCTGGGTTTCGGCGAAATCATCCGCGTGATTCTGCAGAACATGGATTGCGTCGGTGCGGCGAGCGGACTCAAGGGAATCCCCGGTTACACGAATTTATTTTGGGCGTTCGCGCTCGCAGCGCTGACGGTATTCGTCGTCACCTGCATCGTGAACTCCACTTACGGCCGCGGCTTCATCGCGGTGCAAGACGACGAGGTCGCCGCCAGCGCCATGGGCGTCAATCCGACGCGTTACAAAGTCACCGCGTTTGTCATCGGCGCATTTTTTGCCGGTATTGCGGGCGGACTTTACGCGCATCACAAGCAATTCCTCTCGCCGACCGGTTTCGATTTCATGAAGTCCATTGACATCGTGGTCATGGTGATTCTCGGCGGCATGGGGCGCACGGCCGGCGTCATCATCGCGGCGATTGTGCTGACGCTGCTGCCGGAATTCCTGCGTGGCTTTGCGGATTACCGGATGATCATCTACTCGCTGCTCATCATCATCTTGATGATTGCGCGACCGCAGGGGCTGTTTTCGTTTGGCAAAAAATGAATTCACCGCTCCTCAATCTTGACAAAGTGACCATCCGCTTCGGCGGACTCACGGCAGTGTCGGAAGTGGACTTGCAGATTGGCGAGTGCGAACTGGTCGGCTTGATCGGCCCGAACGGCGCGGGTAAGACGACGGCATTCAATCTCATCACCGGCGTGTATCAGCCGACTGGCGGCGTGATCACGTTCAACGGTCAGCCAACGAAGAAGCTCAAGCCGCACCAGCTCGCCCGGCGCGGCATCGCACGGACGTTTCAGAACATCAGGCTCTTCGCGAGCATGACCGTCTTTGACAATGTCCGCACGGCTGTCCAGTTACATCGTCCGCACGGCATTCGTAATGCCTTGTGGCGCGGACTTGGCTTTCGCAAAGGCGAGGCGGCGGTGGAAAAACAGGTGATGGAGTTGCTGGAAATTTTTCAGCTTGGTAAACATCGCAACGAACTGGCGAAATGCCTGCCGTATGGCGACCAGCGGCGTTTGGAAATTGTTCGCGCGCTCGCGACGCAGCCGAAGTTGTTGCTGCTCGATGAACCCGCCGCCGGCATGAATCCGACCGAGAAGGCGGAGCTCACCAAGCTCATCCGTTTCGTGAAGGAGAAATTTCAGATTTCCGTCCTGCTGGTCGAGCATGACATGAAGCTGGTCATGGACATTTGCGAGCGCATCGCCGTGCTGGATTACGGCGTGAAGATCGCCGAAGGAACACCTTCCGAGGTCCGTGCGAACCCGAAAGTTGTCGAGGCGTATCTGGGTGATTAAATTCAGTAGGAGACGACGTGAGAAGTCTCTACTTTTCAGGCGAAAAATAGTGAGGCTCCTTACGTCGTCTCCGAAAAAGAAGTAATGTTAGAAATCAAAAATCTCGCGGTCAGCTACGGTGCAATCAACGCGCTGCACGGCATATCTTTGTCCGTGGCGGCGGGCAGCATCGTCACGCTCATCGGCAGCAATGGCGCGGGCAAGACGACGACGTTGAAAACCGTTTCCGGTTTGCTCAAGCCGGGTTCTGGCGAAATTCTCTACGACGGCAAGGACATCGCGCGATTGCCAGCGCACGAGATTGTGAAGCTGGGCCTCGCGCACGTTCCCGAGGGACGGATGATTTTTGCGAATCTTTCTGTTCACGAAAATCTCATGATGGGCGCGTTTCTCCAACGCGATAAAAAACTCATCCAGCGCGAACTGGACTTTGTCTTCGCCACGTTTCCACGCTTGAAGGAGCGCGAACAGCAGGTCGCTGGAACGCTTTCCGGCGGTGAGCAGCAGATGCTGGCGATCGGCCGGGCGCTGATGAGCCAGCCAAAGTTTCTCATGCTGGACGAACCGTCGCTCGGCCTTGCGCCGCTGCTGGTGAAGACGATTTTTGAAAAAATCGTCGAGATCAACCGCGAGCGCGGCTTGACGATTTTGCTCGTGGAACAAAACGCCAATCGTGCGCTGGAGATTTCGCATTCTGGCTACGTCTTGGAAACCGGCCGGATCACGCTGCAAGGCGACTCGGCTTCGCTCCGGCAAAATCCGCTGGTGCGCAGCGCGTATCTCGGAGGATAATGCCGCCATGAAACGCAGCCGACAGTTTGCCAGCGATAATTACTCCGGCGTCTGCCCCGAAGCCTGGGCGGCCATGGCCGAGGCGAACGCAGGCCATGAAGTCAGCTACGGCAATGATTTGTGGACGCAGCGCGCCACGGACATGATCCGTGAAATTTTCGAGATGGATTGCGAAGTGTTTTTTGTCTTCAACGGCACGGCGGCCAATTCGCTTTCGCTCGCGTCGCTCTGCCAGCCGTATCACAGCATTCTCTGCCACGAACTGGCGCACATTGAAACCTCCGAATGCGGTGCGCCGGAATTTTTTTCCAACGGCAGCAAGATTCTCGTGCTGCCCGGCGAAAATGGGAAAGTCGCTCCGGCAGCGGTCAAGCACGCGGTGCAGCGACGCAACGACATCCATTATCCGAAGCCCGGCGCCTTGAGCCTCACGCAGGTCACCGAAGTCGGCACGACGTATTCGGTGGCAGAAATCACGACGCTGGCCGCCGTCGCCAAATCACTCGGCCTGCGCGTGCAGATGGACGGCGCGCGGTTTGCCAACGCCGTCGCGTCGCTGGGTGTCGCCCCGGCGGACATCACCTGGCGCGCGGGCGTGGATGTGCTGTGCTTTGGCGGGTCCAAGAATGGCATCGCGCTGGGCGAGGCGGTGGTTTTCTTTGACCGCGAACTCGCGCATGAATTTGATTACCGCTGCAAGCAAGGCGGCCAGCTCGCGTCCAAGATGCGCTTTCTTTCGGCGCCATGGCTCGGGATGTTGCAAGACGGCGCGTGGCTGCGTCATGCCCGGCACACGAATGCGATGGCCCAACGCCTGGAAGCCGGCTTGCGGAAAATTTCCGGCGTGAACATCTCTTATCCCGTCCAGTCGAACGCGGTGTTCGCCAAATTTCCAAAAGTAGCGGAGGAAAAATTACGCGAACGCGGCTGGCAGTTTTACACCGGCGTCATCACGCCCGACGAATCTCGTCTCATGTGCAGTTGGGACACGACGACGGAGGACGTGGACAATTTCATTGCGGATTTGCGGGCCGCGATTGGGTAAACCGCCCCCCAATTCAACTGCTTTGAAGGTGCTTGCCTGTTTCGCTGCCGCCACTCCCAAAGCGCCAGAGGGCTGGCGCACTCCACCGCTTTTCCCGGAACTCGGATGCGGCAAAGCCCATCCAATTCATCGGCTGAAACAACTCAAGTCGCCGGCGGCTTGGGCAGCAGTCGGCTGATGATGACCAGCAAGCCCACCACGACTACCGCGAGGATTCCCCAGAACACCACGCCACCACTTCCAGGCGAATGATTTTCAGCCCACGAAGATTTTTTTAACTGCTCTTCGGGGAACAAGGCCAAAGTGTGTTTGTCGGCAGCGAGCAATTCACCGGCAACGAGACTTAAGTCGTAGTTCGGCGGCGGAACACGCGGATTTCCATAATAAATGTAAAGTGCTTCACCTTTGTTCGCCTTGAACAGCAGGCGTGTCGCCGGGTAAAACGCCTGAAAATCTTTCAGTTCAATCGGCGGATTGTCGCCGTTTTCCGTTTCCAAAATGAGCAACTTGCCCTGCAAACGGCCGCCAATAGGAATGGAAAATTCCTGCGGCTGAATTCCCATGATCTGCGTCCAGTCGGTGGCGGCCAGCGGATACCGGAAGGTGCCGCCACGGTCATCGGTGCGCTGTTCATACAGCGACATCGTGCGCCGGAACAGCGGTGTTTGCGAAACGCAGGTCAGACGGGTCAGCGGCAAGCCCGGTTGTGGCAGGCTGATTAGCCAGCGGCTCAACTGGGTTTTTTGCGGGTCTTTCAACGGGAACGCAGCCAGCTTCACCCCCCGGCTGATGGACGTGCGCTGAATGATGAACGGCACCTGGTTGCTGCCGCGCATCACGCGCACGTCGGAAAAGTCGGCGTTGGCATGCGACAACACTTCCAGGTCGAGTTCAACCTGCTGCGCTCCGGATTGGGAAAGCAGAACCGGCTTGCGATATTTCCAGCCAGCAACATCCAGCGCCACGCCGCTCACTTCCAATCCAGCCAATGCCTCGGGTTCGCGATAATTCGGATTGGCTGCGGGTGCGGAAATCGTGACGGGCGTGACCGTGACGTTTTTCAAATCCGCACCAAGCGCGGCCAGATCGTAACGCGGCGCGGGGCACAGTTTATTGCCGGTGAGCAGATGAAATTTGCCGGCGGTTCGCGCCAGAAACACAAGATATACCGGCCGCCGCTCCACGCGCACGCCGGTGACGGACAACGGCGGGCTGTCGCCGTTCTGGATGAGCAGGATGAGTTCGCGCGAGCGCACCTGCGCCGCGAGCGGCACGAAAAGATTCGTGGATGCGCGCTGCCCTTCCACCGCCACGCGATAGATGACGCCCTGGCCGACGATTTGTTCAACGATGCCGGCCTCGGTAATACGCGGCACGATGAGCGAAACGGAACGTGTGAATAGCGGTTCGTCCGTTTCAATTTGCACCGTGGCCACGTCCAGATTCGCCGCGCCAAGGTTCAGCGTGAGCCGGGTTTCACCGGGATTTTCGTTGCGCTCGATGATCGTGGCGGACTGAAATTCGCTGGACAGCGGTTCGGTGTTGGCGGCAAAAACCTGTGCGCCGGTGAAAGGAATCGCCTGTGAACGCTGGTCGTCAACCGTCAACCGCAGCCAGCGCCACACACCGGCGGGCAAAGAAATGTGCATTTGCCCCGCACCGTAGGGTTGGCGGAAAATCGGCTGGCCTTGCGCGAGCGACTGCCAGCTTTTACCATCGGCTGACCCATCCACGCGCACCGCTTTGATGAAATTTTGCGCGGGCGAATCGAGCGTCACGCCATCCAGCGGCTGCGTCATCCCGGTTTCCAGCGTGACAATGGTCGAGTTGCCATTGAGCTGAACGCGGAAACTTTTGGCGGCTTGAATGATTTTACGGGCGGGCGCGGGATGGGTGATGAGAAACGGCACTTCGTTGCCCGCGTCGTCGTAGAGCCGCAGGTCTTCCAGCCCGGCGCGGGCGGAATCCAGCGTCTCGACCGGCAGGCTGAATTTCAGCAAGCCCGGGGCGGACACTTCAAACGACTGCTCTCGCTCCCAATCGCCGGGCAGCGCGGCGTTGGCGGCCAGCGTCCAGACCAGAGCTAAGACGGCGACAAAATATTTCGTCACGTGGTTAATGTGGTTTTTCATCTTTGGCCTCCGACTCCTTGGCGGTTGCGGAAAAGAATTTTTGATACGCGAACGCCGCCCCCCAAGCGATGCCCGCCACACCGATAAAGGCGCTGGCGCGGTAAAGACCCCCCAAATTTGCCAAATCATGGAAGAACAACTTGATCAGCGTCACACACAGCAGCGCCATCGCGGCATAGCGCGCGGCCGGGATCTTTTTTGCGATGCCGATCACAATCATCACCAGCGCGAACAACGCCCAGGCAATCGTGTAGGTCATCTCGCGGGCGAAATTGCCGCCGAACTGGAACGCCAGCGTCGAGCCGGGCGCGCTGAAATAATCGGCGATCTCGATGTTCATCAGAATGAACGCCAGCACGGTGCCGAGCGTGGCCAGCAGGGCTTGAACGTTTGATTTCAAAACTTGATGACGCGGCGGCGTGAGCAGTTTGGCGCCGACGAACAACGCCAAGGTCACGAGTCCGTAAGTGTAAAGATACCAATTGAAGATGGGCGTCGCGCTGCGTTGGTGATATTCGAACACGGCCGGGTTGAGCGCGAGCCGTGCAAACGCCGCAACGAGCAAACCCACGCCCGTGAGCCGCAGTCCTGGATGCGGCACGCGATGGAAGAGCCACAACAGTGCCGCGCCTTCGAGCGCCCAGCCGATGGTGATCCATTGGCGGTCGAACTGGATCGGGAAAATAAGCGTGATGAAAAACAGCGCCACGCCGCCGAACCACGCCAGTTGTCCGAGCCGGGCTTTATTTTCGGCGGGCGTTGTTTTCAACACCACGACGAGGCTCAACAGCGCGGGCAGCGCAAACACGGCGGGCAACAGACCCATCGTGGCATTGGGCCACGCGACTTTCACGAGGCGGAAGATGAGAAGAAATTGCGCCGGTCCGGCGAGTGCGGCGGCGGCCCACGGCAAGATTTCTTCGGCAAATTTCCGACGGAACAAAAACGGGAACACGGCGAATGCGGCAAAGAAAATCAGATACCACACCAGCGGAGTGGTCGGCGGCATATTGGGATTTGCCGGGTCGAACCGGTTGAAGTGCCACGCGCATTCGACGGCGAAGGTGCTGATGAGGCCAACCAGCGGCATCCAGCTGAAGGAAAAGATTTTCGTCAGGCCGAGCAACAACACGACCAGCAGTAGCGCAAGGCCGAAGACGGGCGTGGGATTCGCCAACGGCAATCGCGCCGTTGCCATGATGAGCAGTAGGAACGGTAGCACGACAGAACTCGCGGGCAGCAGCGCGGCCAGAGTTTCCGGGGCATTGATGTCGCCACCGATCTTTAATCCGGCCTTGAAGACATCCGGCTTGAATTTCCGTGCGAGCCAGACGCTGATGCCCACAAAGAAAACCGCAAACGCGCCGAGCACGAGGAAGGACTCAGGCATGCCGGTCAGGTCGGCGGGAATTTTGAAGATGAGCACACCGGTTGCGGCGAGCGTGAGCAGCAGCACAATGATCACGGGTAGCAATGTCGCCGTGAGCACGGCCAGGACGATCGCAAGCAGATCCACGAGCAGCACGAATGGCCAGACGACGAACGAAAGTTCCGTCAGCTTGAAGATCGGCACGAGCACGAGTAGCAGCGCCAGCGGCGGGAAGAAGTGGTTCAGTTGTGCTGCCACGCCGGGCATGGTGCCGTTGCGACGTTGTAACAGCGCAGGCAACGCGGAATGAAAGACGGCGAACACGAGATAAAAAGCCAGCGCGGCGTTGAGCAGGTCGTTGGTCAGAAACTGCATCGTCCAGATGGCAAGCAGCCCGAAGACGGCGAGGCCGGTGATGGGTTGGGCCACGGAGACCTTTTTATCAAGCCATCCGAGCGCGACGATGATCAGGTCAATCAGGAAGACAAAACTGAACAACAGGATTGGTCGTTGGGCGAGCGGCGGGAAATTGAAGAAGAACAGCGTGAACGCAAGCGCGACGGCGGCGAGGCCGAGGTTGCTGGCGGCGAGCCACCAGTTCGTCTGGTCGCGGCGTTGGGCGAGCCAGTTCGCCGCGAGGAAAAGCAGGTTGAAGCCGAGCAACACGGCGAGCGCGATAAAGATTTTATCGCCCGCAAAATATTTTTCCGGCTCGAAAAACTTGTCCGACCAGCCCAGTTGCATGAGGCCGGTGCCCAGCGCGCCGAGCGCGGTGAGAAAATGCCAGCGACGATTCAGGGCGACAAAAATCAAGCCGATGTCCAGCAGCGCGATGTAGCCGAAGAGGCCGAGCGGATTGTCCTGGCCGCTGGACAAGAGGATCGGCGTCAGAAAGCCGCCAAGCATTCCGAGAATAGCGACGACCATCGCGTTCATCCTTACCGCCAGCAAAAACGCCGTGGTGGTGATGAGCGACATCAGCAGAAACGTTGGCAACGGTCCGAAAAATTCGAAGTGATAGATGGAGCGACAGGCGAACGTGACGGCGTAAAGCACGACCACGCCGGTGGCGCACAGGGTTTGCGAGAGGGCGGCGAAATTTTTCCGCGACAACACGACCCCACCGACCAGCAGGCCCAATCCGATTAGAAAGCCGATCGCCACGCGCAGTTCCGGCGGGACGAGATTATTGTCGAAGGAATATTTGATGAAGAAGGCGATGCCGAGAAACAGCGCAAAGCCGCCGAGCCACGCAAAGCCTTTGACGCCCATGAATTGTTCCCAATTGATTTTGGGAACGGAGGGACGTGACGGCGCGAGCGGCGGTGTTGAAATCGGCGCCGATTTCCGGATGGGTTCCGGCACCGGCTCCAGTTTGGGTAGCGGTTGGGACGCCAGCGGCGGCACGATGGGCGGCGGCGCGGGCGCGGCGGCAGTCTCCGCAGGGGGGTGGGGTGTTTCAACAGTCTTTCGAGGCGGCAATGTTGCCGGGGTGAAAGCTGCGGCGCTTGGCTCCGCTAGTTTCGTGGAGGTGGTTGTCATCCTGCGCGACAGTTGGAGAATCTGCGACTGGAGATCGTCCGTGCGCTGGGTGAGTTCCGCGATGCGATTTTGGGCGCTGATGGCGCGGACGATGAGCCAGATGGCGAGCGCAATCGGCGCGCCGACGATCAGGAGGACGATCAGTTCCATAACCGGTGACTTTCAATTTGGCCGCAGCTTGCCGGACTGCGACGGGTTGCCTTTCCAAATTTCATGACGCCACTTTGCCAGAAGCCGTGCTGCCGGCGTGAATCGAAAAAATCACCGCTCGAATTGAGAGAAACAATGCCCGCTTAATCTGTCGTGCGAATTCGACGGCGGTTATTGGCCGGCGTTGCTTTGGCAATGACCATCATTCTGTTTTGACTTCACAAACTCCGCACCAGGACGCATCAGAAACTCGGGTGGCGGTTGAAAAGAATCCCTCAAGGACGGCTGACTTACGCATCTGGCCAAACCCAGCATGATGTTCCTTTGCTTTGCGGTGCGCGGTGCAAATCCCACGCCCGCAAAACAGGCAAACCGCCTTCGCTTCCGAATCACAATGCCAGCATTTCATTAGCGGTATATTTGGCGAAAGTTATCTGTATTTTTAGGCAGCTGACCGTTTGCCGCCGAACAAGCTCTTGAACCACGCCCAGCCGGCGCGGATGCCCACGTCGCGCGTGCCGGCAAAATGATAGATGCTGGTGACGGCCTCCTCGTGGCCAAGGTAGCGCGGCGGCAGCAGAATGACCGTTTTGAGCGTGTCACCTTCCTCGCGCATGATTTCGGAATAGAAGAGGCCGCGTCCGGTTTCGTAGGTGCCGGGCGGCAGGACAATGGTGCGCGGCGGCAGGACAAGCCACGGATGATAGCGGAAGACGAGTTCGCCTTTTTCGTTTTGCGAGAGCTTGCCGTAGGTGCGCGTGGGCACTTTCTGGGTTTTTGCGCCAAGGAACATTTTGTTTTCCTTCGCCTCGGGATGGAAACGGCCTTTGCGGCCGGTAATGAAATCCCAGAGAAACGACACGCCGAAGTGCGAGAGCCGGAACGACCAGCCCGCGATGAGCCAGGAAAATAAAATGATGACGAGCGCCCACAGCGCGCCCATCCACGGATTGACGAAGGACGTGCCGACAACACTCGCGAGAATCGCGGTGCGGAAACCTTTGAGGGCCGCGTCCACGGTGGAGAACGGGCTGAGGATGATGAGGATGTTGATGGCATTCGACGCGAGGAAAACGACGAAGAACGCCGCCATCGCCACCGGCGTCAGCAAAATATCGTAAAGCCAGTTGGGCAGGGAGATGGCCGCAAAGCCCAGCGCACTCAGCGACGCCCCGGGCGCAGTGATGGCGTTGGACTGGTGCAGCAGGTTGACCATGATTGGCACGAATGCGCCCGTCGCGACGAGGCCGGAGATTTTGTGCTCAACGGTTTCAGCAACGTCAAAAGGCTTTTTAAGAACGGTTGGCAAGGCGATGCCGGCAGTGTCCTTCAGGAAGCAGGCGGCGACGAGCAGCAAGGCGGGAGCCCAGAAATAAGGGCTGGCAAACCAGGGCAGATCGGCGCGCTTCTCCTTGGGCGCATTCCACCATTGATAGGCGCCGACTGCGCCGACACCCATTAGTGGCGAAATGGCCACTCCCGTGACCAGCGAAACCGTCTCGGCGAGTTTTTTTGCCGGCGGGTTTGGGTCGGCGGCTTTGGAAGTTTCAGCGGAAGCGGCCAATGGCAGCCAAAGCACCCCAGCCAACATCAGTAGAAAACCGAGCTTCTTCATAGGAAACATCATTCTCCCAAGCCGCCGCAGGTGTAAAGCCCAATCCAATTAATTGAAATCACTTGTTGACTTCAAACGCACATTTGATAGTTTTCGCGTCCCTTTATTGGAATTTTGAGATGAAAACGCATTTGCCGAAAGTAAATTTGGACCAGCGCAAGTGGCACGTGATTGACGCCGATGGCGCCGTGCTCGGACGACTGGCTGTGCAGGTTGCCGACATTCTTCGCGGCAAAAACAAGCCCGTCTATACTGCGCACCTCGACGCCGGCGACTTTGTCATCGTCGTCAACGCCGAAAAAGTCAAGCTGACCGGCAAAAAAGAGAAGGCCAAGGAATACATGAGCTATTCCGGCTGGAAGGGCGGCGAAAAATACCGCACCGTCGAACAGGTCCGCGCCGACCACCCCGAATTTCTGATCGAGCACGCCGTCAAGGGCATGATCCCCAAGAACCGCCTTGGTCGCGTTCTCCTCACCAAGCTGAAAGTTTTCAAAGGCCCGAAGCACAACCACGAAGCGCAGACGCCCGCCGTGCTCGCCGCCGCTAAATAATTTTTGTTATGGCCACAAAAACCACCAACGAATTCCTCGGCACCGGCCGTCGCAAGACCGCCATCGCCCGTGTCCGCATCGCCGCCGGCAGTGGCAAGATCACCGTCAACGGCCGTGCGTTCGAAAACTATTTCACGCTGGACACCCAGCGCGCCACGGTTTCTTCGCCCTTGGTCATCACCAACACGGCAGACAAGCTCGACGTGCGTGTGAACGTCGTCGGTGGCGGCCCGCTTGGCCAGGCCGGCGCGACGCGCCACGGCATTTCCCGTGCGCTCCTCAAATTTGACGCCAACCTTCGCCCCGCGCTGAAAGCCGAAGGCTTTCTCACCCGCGACCCGCGCGAACGCGAACGCAAGAAATACGGCCAGCCCGGCGCGCGCAAACGCTTCCAGTTCTCGAAGCGTTGATCGCAACGGAAAGTTTCAAAACCCGCTGGCTTCGGCCGGCGGGTTTTTTGTTTTAAATTTGTTGGCGGGTGGGGCGAGCGTTCTCGCGAGCCGCAGAATTTTTCGTGTAGTTCGCTTAGTTCGCGGTTAAATTTTTGAAAATGAAAACGAAGAAAGTCGCCATCGTCGGCGCGTCGGGATATTCCGGCGAAGAACTCGTCAAGCTGCTGCTGAACCATCCGCATGCGGAACTGGTCGCCGTCACCTCGCGCCAGAACGCCGGTCAGACGCTGGCGCAGGTTTTTCCCAAGTTCGCCAGCCATCCGAAAACCAAGACGCTGCGCTTCGTGGATCCGAATGCCGAACTGCTCGCCAAGCAGGCGGATGTCGTGTTCCTCGCGTTGCCGCACGGCGTCGCCGCGGAATTTGCCGTGCCGTTGCTCGCGGCGGGTTGCACCGTCATTGATTTAAGCGCCGACTTCCGGCTCAAGAGCGCGGACGTTTACAAAGAATTTTACGCGCATGATCATCCCGCGCCGGAGCTGTTGAAAAAATCCGTTTATGGTTTGCCGGAATTTTATCGGGAAGAGATCAAGCATTCCCCGCTCATCGCGTCCCCCGGCTGTTATCCGACGAGCATCCTGCTCCCGACGATGCCGTTGCTGAAGGCCGGACTCATCAAGCCCGCCGGCATCATTGCGGATTCCATGAGCGGTGTCAGCGGCGCGGGGCGCAAGGCGGAGATTGATTATCTGTTCGCCGAATGCAACGAAAGCGTGCGTCCATACGGCGTGCCGAAGCACCGGCATTTGTCTGAGATTGAGGAGCAACTTTCGCTGGCGGCGGGAACGCCGGTGACGATCCAATTCACGCCGCATTTGATTCCGGTGAATCGCGGCATCCTGACCACTCTGTATCTCGCGCCGTCAGAACATTTCAACAATGCCGCCGGAGCCGCCAAAGTCGCGGAGAAAATTTCTGTATGTTACCAAGCCGCCTATGCGAACGAACCTTTTGTCCGGCTGCTCGAAGGCAAGGCGTTGCCCGACACGAAGAATGTTGTGGGCACGAACGTCTGCGAAATCGCGTGGCGGCTCGATCCGCGCACGGGCCGGCTCATCGTGATGAGCGCGGAGGACAACATCGTCAAAGGTGCGAGTGGCCAGGCCGTGCAGAGCCTGAACATCCTGAGTGGCTGGCCGGAGACGGCGGGATTGGTTTGATGTGAGGGATCCTGCTAACAATCCAGTCAAAGCTTGGTCTCGTGATTACGACGAGAAACCATTTTTCTTTGGCCAAAATTTCCCCAGTGGCAGTCGTTTAATTGCTTGGGCTGGAGAGATTGATGCGAATCGAGATGTCCTGCTAAAAATCATTGAATCTATGCCATCTAGCCTCTCGGTTATGGTGAAGATTTCCGCCGAACGAAGCGAAAATGGAAAGCAAACTTGGACAATTTATCAAGGTAATCCCAATAAGCAGACGGTGTTGGGTGCCATCCGAGGTAGTGAGGAATATGTTCTGGCTGATGGGATGCACCAACTTTGGATTAAAGATGTTCAAACTGGAAAGTATCTAGTTTTTGAAGAGCACGGTGTTTTCAATTTGTATTTTCCAAATGCAGATGATGAAAACATTTTTCTTTCAAGCGGTTTTGAAAAGCGATTTGCCAACCCGATTTTTTCCACGCCTCATTTTCACCGCACGGAAAACAATACCGAGCAGGCTGAAATGAAGTTTGTGGCTAATCTCGGATTGGTCTTAACAAAACCGAATTCGGATTAAATGAGTCCTTCGCATTCCAAAATGGTGTGGAACGCCGCTCAATACGCCGCGAATTCCGTCGTGCAGCAAAGCTGGGCGCGCGAACTCATCGCGCGTCTCCATCTGCGCGGCGATGAGCACATCCTCGATGTCGGCTGCGGCGACGGCAAGGTGACGGCAGAAATCGCCCGCGCCGTGCCGCGCGGCGCGGTGGTTGGCGTGGATGCTTCAGCGGAAATGATCCGCTTCGCGCGCAAAACATTTTCGTCCCGGGTGAACGCCAACCTGAAATTTCAAGTCACCGATGCGCGGGAGATCAAATCAGCTCAAAAGTTCGATGTGGTTTTTTCCAACGCCGCCTTGCATTGGGTGGATGATCACGAAGCCATTCTGCGCGGCGCGTCGTCGGTTTTGAAGCCGGGCGGACGCCTGGTCGTCTCTTGTGGCGGAAAAGGCAATGCCCACGACGTGTTTCTCGCCCTGCGACCCGAGATGCGGCTCAAGCGCTGGTGCCAATATTTCCGCAAGATGCCGATGCCGTATTTTTTTTACGCGCCCGCGGATTACGAAAAATGGCTGCCGCAGTTTGGCTTCAAGATCAACGCCGTCGAGCTCGCACCGAAGGACGCGACGTATGATGGCGCAAAGGGTTTTGCCACCTGGTTGCGCACGACGTGGATTCCTTTTGTCCAGCGCGTGCCGGAAAATCTGCGCGAGGAATTTATTGCCGCAGTCACTGCCCGCTATGTTGCCAAACATCCGCCGGATGCCGGAGGCAAAGTCCATGTCCGCATGGTGCGGCTGGAGATAGATGCGGTGAAAATCTGACGCGGATTCAATCTGTGAAAATCCGTGCAATCCGTGTCTGTTTTTAGTGTCATTTTATGTCGTTCATGATTCAATAAATTCGAAAATGAAAATGCAGTTCAAAGAAATCTCCGGTTCCATCGTCGCGCCGCAGGGCTTCCTCGCCAGCGGCGTGTTTTGTGACATCAAACGGCTCGGCACTGGCAAAGGTTCCAACAAAGGACCAAAGCGCGACCTCGCCCTCATCGTTTCCGAATCGCTCGCGACGGTCGCGGGGATGTTCACAACCAATCAAGTCTGCGCTGCGCCGGTGAAAGTCTGTGTCGAGCGCATGAAGCAAGGCACCGCACAAGCCGTAGTCGTGAATTCCGGCAACGCCAATGCCTGCACCGGCAAACAGGGTATGGCCGATGCGCGGGAAATGGTTTCGTTCACGGAGAAAACCTTGGCGCTGTCGGCCGGGCGCGCACTGGTCGGTTCCACCGGCCGCATTGGTGTGACCATGCCGATGGACAACATCCGCGCCGGCATTCTTGAAGCGGCGATGGAACTGGGTTCCACGGCAACGCACGCGGATCAGGCGGCGGAAGCCATCATGACCAGCGATTCGCGTTCGAAGCGGATTGCCATTGAATTCAAGCTCGGCGGCAAAACGGTGCGCATTGGCGGCATTTGCAAAGGCGCAGGCATGATCCAGCCCGGCATGAGTGCGACCGGCGCGCGGCCGGCGGCATTGCCGCACGGCGGGCTACACGCAACGATGTTGAGCTTCATCACGACCGACGCGGCCGTGGATGCAAAAGTTTTGAAGGCGGCGCTGAACGAGGCGGTCGCCAATAGTTTCAACCGCATCACCGTGGATGGCGACATGAGCACGAACGACACGGTGCTGGTGCTGGCCAACGGACTCGCGGAAAACCCGAAGCTGGTGGGGCGAGCGTCCTCGCGAGCCGATCTGAAAACCTTCCAAGCCGCCCTCAATCATGTCTGCCTCGAACTCGCGAAGAAAATTGTCCGTGATGGCGAGGGCGTTCACCGCGTCGTGACCGTGCGGGTGAATAACGCGAAAACGATTCAGGATGCCGATGCCGCCGCCCGCGCGGTGGCCAATAGCGCGTTGGTGAAGACGAGCTGGCACGGTGGTGACCCGAACTGGGGCCGCATCATTGATGCGATTGGCTATTCGTCTGCGACGGTGGTGGAGGAGAAAATTGACATCGGTTATTCCGCGACGGGCAGCAAAAAGATTCTATGGAGCCTCAAGCGTGGACAGCCGACGAAGGCGACGTTCAAGCAACTATGCGTTGCCGTGGCGCCGAAGGAATTCGAATTGCACATCAATCTAAACCTCGGCAAGGCGAACGCGGTAATGTATGCCGCGGATTTGACCGAAGCCTACGTGGATTACAATAAGGGAGACGTTACGGATCCGACGACACTTGGGGGTTGAGTCTTTAATCAGCCAATAAAAAAAGCCGCTGGAGTCATCCAGCGGCTTTGGTGTTTGAGAGTTTGAATCAGTATGCAGCCTGCGCGCCTTTGATGGAACGCTTTTTCATCCACGGCATCATCGCGCGGAGTTTGGCACCGGTCTTCTCGATCGGATGCTGTTCGCCCTTCTTGAGGAGCGCGTTGTAGCGTTTGTAGCCGCCTTCGTATTCCTTGACCCAGTCCTTGGCGAACTTGCCGGATTGGATGTCCTTGAGCGCCGCCTTCATGCGTTTCTTCACGCTGGCATCAATAATCTTCGGGCCGACGCTGACGTCGCCCCACTTGGCGGTTTCGGAGATCGAGAAGCGCATGCCGCTGATGCCGGATTCGTTCATCAAATCGGCAATGAGCTTGAGCTCATGCAAACATTCGAAGTAAGCCATCTCGGGCGAGTAACCAGCTTCGACGAGCACTTCAAATCCGGCCTGCACGAGCGCGCTCGCGCCGCCACACAGAACGGTCTGTTCGCCGAACAAATCGGTTTCGGTTTCTTCCTTGAAGTTGGTTTCGATGACGCCGGCGCGGGTGCCGCCGATGCCTTTGGCCCAGGCGAGCGCAATCTTCTTCGCGTCTTTGCCGGGGTTCTGGTAGATGGCGATGAGCGAGGGAACGCCTTTGCCTTCGGTGTATTGGCGGCGGACGGTGTGGCCGGGGCCTTTCGGCGCGACCATGATGACGTTCACGTTCTTCGGCGGAACGATGGTCTTGAAATGGATCGAGAAACCGTGCGTGAACACGAGGGTTTTGCCCTTGGCCAGATTCGGTTCGATGTCCTTCTTGTAGCACGCGCCCTGCTTGGTGTCGGGCAGCGCGACCATGATTACGTCGGCCTGCTTCACGGCTTCGGCGGTGGTGACGACCTTGAAACCTTTTTCCTTCGCGACCGGAATGGATTTGCTGCCTTCGTAAAGGCCGATGATGACCTTGAGGCCGCTGTCCTTGAGGTTCAGCGCGTGGGCGTGGCCTTGGGAGCCGAAGCCGAGCACGGCGAGGGTTTTGTTTTTCAACACGCCGAGATCGGCGTCTTTGTCAGTATAGACTTTGGACATAAATGGTTGGTTTAGTTTTTGGAAATTATTTGCGCGGCATCGCGGCTTTGCCGGTGCGGGTGACGTCGGACACGCCGAACGTCTTCATCAGGTCGAGAAATTTCTCCACCTTGCTGTCGTTGCCGGTGATCTCGATGGTGAGCGACTTGGGCTGCACGTCCACGATCTTGGCGCGGAAAATATCGGTGATCTGCATCACTTCGGCGCGCGATTTGGAATCCACGGCGACCTTCACGAGCACCAGTTCGCGGTCCACGTATTCGCCCTCGTTGAAATTCTGCACCTTGAGCACGTCGGGCAGTTTATTGAGCTGCTTGACGATCTGTTCCAACGTGGCCTCGTCGCCGGTGGTGACGATGGTCATGCGTGACGCGGTAGCATCGTGCGTGGGCGCGACGTTGAGCGAGTCAATGTTGTAGCCGCGGCCGCTGAACAGTCCGGCCACGCGCGTGAGCACGCCGAACTTGTTTTCCACCAAAACTGAAATGGTATGTCGCATAAAAAAACCGTTTGGAACGGACGGAAAGCGTAGCAATGGCAAAGTTTCCGGTCAAACCGCAAATAAACGCTTTTGTGCTTGCCTCAAACAGTCGGCCGCGTTCTGCTGGGATTCATCAAATGCCAAAACGCGTCTGTCCGCATTGCAGCCATCCGTTTGAGATCCCCGATTCGATGATCGGGGAGGCTTTCGCCTGTCCGAGCTGCGGGAAAAACATTTTGCAGCCGCGCCCGGTCCGCCCGGCGAACGAAAAAATCCAGCTCACCGTCACGCCGCCGCCGGAGGTGATTTATACCGCCGCACAGCTCGCCGACCTCGCCCGGCAGATCATCGCCAATGTCCAGCAGGTCATCGTCGGCAAGCCGGAACAGGTGACACTCGCCGTGGTGGCGCTATTTGCGGAGGGGCATATTTTGCTGGAGGACGTTCCCGGCGTGGCGAAGACGATGTTGTCGCGCGCCATCGCGCAGAGCGCGGGCTGTTCGTTCCGCCGCATCCAATGCACGCCGGATTTGCAGCCGGAACATGTCATCGGCGAGGTAACGACGGATGCTGCGTCGGGCAAAAAGGATTTCCGCTTCGGGCCGCTGTTTTCGCAGATGGTGCTGGTGGACGAGATCAATCGCGCGAGCCCGCGCACGCAGGCGGCATTGCTGGAGGCGATGGGCGAAGGCTCGGTGTCCATGGACCGCGTGTCCTACCGGCTTGAACGACCGTTCATGGTCATGGCGACGCAAAATCCCATTGATCAGGAAGGCACCTTCCGCCTGCCGGAAGCCCAGATGGACCGCTTTCTCCTGCGCATCAGCCTCGGCTATCCCGACGCGGCGCAGGAAAAGGAGATGTGCGTCCGCGCCCAACAACAACATCCGATTGACGTGCTCAAACCCATAACGAATGGCGATGAAATCTTGAAATGTCAGCGCGGCGTTCGCGCTATCGCCGTCAGTTCGGAAGTATGTGACTACCTTGTGGCCCTGACGCGGGCCACGCGCTCGCATCCGGCGCTGCGGCTGGGGGCGAGCCCACGCGGATCGCTGGGTTTGTATCACACCGCCCAGGCGCTTGCGGCGATTCGGGGCGAAAATTCAGTGACCATCGAGCACATCAAAACCATGGCCGTGCCCGTGCTGGCGCATCGCCTGATGGTGCGGCGCGACGTTCTGGCGGATTATCCAGACGGCGCGACGGTCATCCGGGAAATTGTGGCGGGCACCAAAACGACCGCCTGATTTTCCTGTTGTCGTCGAATGTTGCGGTCTTGTTCCCCGACTGTGCCGCAAGTTTCCATTGAAACCGATGCGGCGGCGCGCTAACACTTTGACGTGTCCCGTTTCCACGAACACCTCGTCGCCGCCAGCCGCCAGCCGTTTGCGCTGGCGCTCATCGCCGGCACGAAAGGTTCCAGCCCGCAGCGCGCCGGGGCCAAGGCCATTTTTTTTGCCGACGGAAAAATCACCGGCACGCTCGGCGGCGGCTGTCTCGAAGCCGAGGTGCAATCCCGCGCGCTCACGGCGCTGAAGACCGGCCAGCCCGCCGAATTTGCCATGGTGCTGGATCACGATTTCGGCTGGGACGACGGCCTCATCTGCGGCGGCAGCGTGAGCGGGGTGATTCTCCCGAATGCCGAGCGCTCCATAAATCTCTGGCACGAACTCGCCAATGCCACTTCGCCGATTCGCTGGGGCGTGAAAAAAGATTTTTCCATCGCCATTATTCCCGGGAGCGCCGGCATCCTGCCGGCGGAAGCCAAACTCGCCGGCGAGACTCCAGCGCTCCCGGATGAATGGCTGTATCAGGAAACCGTTTCACCGCCGGTGGAATTGTGGGTCGCCGGCTCCGGCCACGTGGCTCAAGCCGTCGTGCCGCTGGCGCAGCAACTGGATTTTTCCGTCACCGTTTTTGATGATCGCCCGGACTTGGCGAACCACAGTTTTTTCCCGCCGGCCACCAAGCTACGCGTCGGAGGCTGGCATGAACTATTGAAAATTCCGCCGCCGTCTGCACCCGCATTTGGTCTCGTCGTCACGCGCGGGCATCAACACGATGCGCTGGTGCTGTCGGAGTGGATTCGCTTTCCGTTCGCGTTTCTCGGTATGATTGGCAGCCGGCGCAAGGCGCGCATCATGCGGGAGCAATTTCTCAAGCAGCAGCTCGCCACGCCGGTGCAGTTTGACCGCATCGCCTGTCCGGTCGGTCTGGACATCGCCGCCATCGGCACGCATGAAATTGCCGTGAGCGTCATCGCGCAGCTCATCCAAAAACGCGCGGAACATGCCGGGGTGAAGCGATGAAACTTTCCCGCAGCCCATCAGACTGCCGCCAGGTTTTAGAGTGCGCCAGTCCTCTGGCGCTTTCTGTCTGCAAACCATCATGCGAAAAGCAGCAGAGGTCTGCCGCAGTCCAAGACGCTTTGCGCGAAATGTAGAGCCAATTTTTCTCGTGAGCGTCCTAATAAAACATCCGTCAGTCGGCGTCGTCATCCTTGGCGCGGGCGCTTCGGTGCGGATGGGGCAGCCCAAATTACTTCTCCCATGGCGCGACACGACGGTCATCGGCGGAATCATTTCGCAATGGCGCGAACTTTGCGCGGCGCAAATTACCGTCGTGATGCGGCCAAACGACGCAGAACTCGCAGCAGAACTCGACCGGTTGGATTTCCCGGCATCGAATCGCATCGAAAATCCGCAGCCGGAGCGCGGCATGTTCAGTTCCATCGTCTGCGCGGCAAATTGGAGCGGCTGGCGGCGGGAAATTTCCAGTTGGGCGATCGTTTTGGGCGACCAGCCGCATCTGCAGACGGAGACTTTGGCGCAGTTGCTGGCATTTCAGGCGCAAAATCCGGGCAGGATTTGCCAGCCGATGTCCGGCGGACGACTGGCGCATCCGGTTATTCTGCCGCCATCAGCTTGGAAAGAATTGACGACGACGCGCGCGGTCACGTTGAAAGATTTTTTGAAACTTGTCGCCACGCCGCGCGTCCAGTGTGTCATAAATGATCCTGGTCTGACGCTTGACTTGGACACGCCGGAAGATTACAAACGGCTGACAGGTTCCCATTGAGTCGCATGAAAAATTCCGAACCGGAAAATCTTGGCGCGCACTCGCGGCGCACATTTCTCAAGAGCCTCGGCACCGTCGCGGCCACGGCGGCCACGGCGCAGGTCCAGTCCGTCGCGGCGGAACTCCACAAGGTCAACAGCGAAAAAATCATCGGCCCGGACGCCGTTCCCGTGACGCTCACCGTCAACGGCGAAAAACTCAAACTCCTCCTTGAACCACGCGTCACGCTCCTCGACGCGCTGCGGAATTATTCCAGTCTCACCGGCGCAAAAGAAGGCTGCGACCGCGCGAGCTGCGGCGCTTGCACCGTTTTGCTGGGCGATATGCCGATTTATTCCTGCCAAAAGCTCGCCATCGAGGCGCAAGGCGTCGAGATCACGACCGTCGAAGGGCTGGCGAAGGACGGAAAGTTGAGCAAGGTGCAACAGGCATTCATTGAGAAAGACGCGTTGCAATGCGGCTATTGCACGCCCGGTTTTGTGATGAGCGTGACGGCGCTGCTGAAAAAGAATTTTCATCCCACTGCCGACGACGTGAAACACGCCTGTGCCGGAAATCTTTGCCGCTGCGGCGCGCACCCGCACATTTTACAGGCCGCGTTCAAGGCGGCTGGTGTCGAACACGCGGCGAAAACGGAGGTTGTGAATTATGCCTAGCTGGCCCGCAGAAACCAAATACATCAGCCATGCCACGGCGCGCATTGACGGCGCGGCGAAGGTCACCGGCAAGGCGCGTTATTCCTCGGACATCCAGGCGAACGGCTGGCTCTACGGGATGATTCTTCGCTCGAAATGGCCGGCGGCAAAAATCACGGACATCAATCTGGACAAGGCGCTGCAAGTGCCCGGCATCAAGGCCGCCGTGCTGTCGCGTGGCAAGGAAATGACCATTCGCTACTACGGCGAGGAAATCGCTGCCGTCGCCGGCACTAGCAAGCAGGCGTGTCTCGATGCCCTGCGCGCCATCGAGGTCACGGCGCAACCGCTCCCGTTTGTCGTGCGTGAAAACGATGCCATCAAATCTGATTCGCCCCGCGTTTGGGAAAATGCGGCCAACTATCCCGCCCCGCGCGTCCGCCAAAATGGCGACGTGGACACGGCGTTTGGCCAATGCGCGGCGGTGATTGAAGGTTCTTATTCCACCCCCATCCAGATCCATAACCCGATGGAAACGGCTGGCAACACGGTTTCCTGGACGGATGAAGGCGTGACCGCGTGGTCGTCCACACAGGGCATTTCCAGCGTGCGCGACGGTCTCGCCGGCAGCCTGAAGCTCGACCACAGCAAAGTTCGCGTCATCACGGAATACATGGGCGGCGGCTTCGGCGCGAAATTCGGCCCCGGCGTCGAAGGTGTATTGGCTGCGAAACTTTCGAAAGAAGCCAAAGCGCCGGTGCGGCTGATGCTCACGCGCTTCGATCAGGCGCTGGCTGTCGGGAACCGTCCTTCCAGTTTTCAAAAAATCAAACTCGGTGCGGCGGCGGATGGAACTTTCCTCGCGTTCGAAGCGGAAAATTACGGCACAGCCGGCATTGGCGCGGGTGGTGATGGCGGCGGTGGCGGCGGCGGCGCGGACATTCCGATGCCCTATCTTTACAAGGTTCCGAACACCCGCGTGAAGCAGGCAGCCGTTGCGGTGAATGCCGGTTCCGCCCGCGCTTTCCGTGCGCCGGGCAATCCGCCCGCCTCGTATGGCATTGAATCCGCGATTGACGATCTCGCCGTGAAACTCGGCCTGGATCCGCTCGAAGTGCGGTTGAAAAACGACCCGAACAAAATCCGCCAACGCGAATATGCATTGGGTGCGGAAAAATTTGGTTGGAAGCAAAAATATAAAAAACCCGGCAGTTCGCCCGGCGTCGTGAAAACCGGTATCGGCTGTGCGGGCGCGGCCTGGCCGGCCGGTGGCGCAAGCCGCAACACGCACGGCGAGGCGTCAATCAATCCCGACGGCAGCATTGAATTCCGACTTGGCGTTCAGGACATCGGCACTGGCACGCGCACAGTCATCGCCGTCGTCGCGGCGGAAATGCTTGGCCTCAAGCCAGAGCAGATCACGGTGAAAGTCGGCGACACGCGGTTTCCGCCCGGTCCCGGCAGCGGCGGCAGCACGACCTGCGCCTCGATCTCGCCGACGGTTCACAACATTTGCACGAAGGCGCTGGAACAATTGCAGACGCTGTCCGGCCTCGCCGATGCGCGCGGCGCCAATTGGTTTGCCGCGTGCAAGAAAATTGGCATCAGCCCGCTGCTCATTTCCGGCCAGTGGGTGGAAGGCCTTTCCTCCAGCCCTGCCGGCGGCGTGCAGTTCGCCGAAGTCGAAGTGGATACCGAGACTGGTCTGGTCACCGTGAAAAAAATGCTCGGTGTCCACGACTGCGGCCTCATCATTGACACGCTGACGCTCGAAAGCCAGATCAACGGGGGCATCATCATGGGCATGGGCTACGCGCTTTACGAGGAACGCGTCATGGACGATTTGTCCGGCGTGATGCTGAATCCGAATTTCGAGACCTACAAGCTGCCGGGCATCGCGGACGTGCCGGAGATCGAAGTCGTTTTGATCAACATGCCCGAACGCGGCGTCATCGGCATCGGCGAACCGGCGACGGTGCCGACAGCGGGTGCGATTGCAAATGCCGTGGCCAATGCCATCGGCGTGCGCGTCGGCAGCCTGCCCATCACGCCTGCAAAAATTCTTGCCGCGCTCGGCAAAGTTCCCCCCGCAACCGCATGAAAGCTTTTCAATACGCCACCGCGCATTCTACCGCCAGCGCCCAACAACTGGTTGCTGATAAAGGCGCCTATATCGCCGGCGGCAACGATTTGCTCGGCTTGCTCAAGGAATATCTCGTCAGTGCCGACACGCTGGTGAACATCAAGTCGCTGCCCGGCCTCGGCAAAATCGAGCATGGGAAAAGTTTCTGGACGATTGGCGCGCTGGTCACGGTCGCGCAGATCGAACACGACGCGGACATCCAAAAGACCTTTCCCGGCCTGCACGAAGCCGCGTCGGATGTCGCCTCGCAGCAGATCCGCAACGTCGCCACCGTCGGCGGCAATCTTGCGCAACATTCGCGTTGCTGGTATTTCCGCCATCGTGACATCAAGTGCCTCAAGAAACACGGCGACTTGTGCTACGCGCGCCAGAGCGAGAACCGCTACCACAGCCTCTTCACTGGCAACGACTGCATCAGCCCCGTTGTTTCCAGTCTCGCCACGACGTTCGCTGCGCTGGACGCCACGGCCATCGTGCTGCGCGACGGCAAGGAACTGCGCTGGAGCATGGCCGAGCTTTACGCGGAAGCCTTCAAAAATCCGCTCGCGCATAATTCGCTCCAGCCGGGTGATTTGATTTTGCGCGTGGAAATCCCAACGAGCCGAAACCGTAGCGCGTTTTCACAAGTCAGCGAGAAGCACGCCTTCGACTGGGCCTTGGTCAGTTGCGCCGCTGCCGCTGAAGTCGTGGACGGAAAACTGAAATCGCCGCGCGTCGCGCTCGGCAGTGTTTCGAACATGCCGCATGAAGTCGCTGCTGCCAATGAATTTCTCGACGGGAAAGTTTTGGATGACGCCGTCGCCACGCAGGCAGCGGACCTGATTCTCAAAGGCGCGAAGCCGCTGCAGATGAACGCCTACAAGGTGCCCATGGCACACGCGCTCATCCGGCGCACGCTGCTCAAATTGAAAGGAGACGTATGAACGAAACCCGTTGCCGCCATCTCCGCACCAAAAAGATGTTCACCGCCGCGCATCCCGACGAGGCCTTCGCCGAAAAAGAAGGCGAGTTCGTCACCCCCTGCCATTACTGGTGCAACCTCACACAAAGCGCCGTCGGCGCGGATGACCAGCCGGCGCACCAAAACCTCTGCACGCCGGGACGCTCCTGCTTCGAGGAATAGGGCCGGATTTTCAGCCTTGGTAAAACGAGGAGGAGGGGGTTGGGCGGTTTCACGTAGACCGAGGCTGACAACATCAGCGGTTAACCAGTTCAAACCCGGGGCGCTGAATTTTCGCGACGTTGCGGCAAAATCAGACCCAGAAATACTTAGAAGTGCGGACAGGTTGCCGACACGGAAAGTCAATCTCCGAGGCGGTTCTGTCCGCGCTTCAATTTGCTTCCCCACCCAATCCGAGGCACGGCGAGCAGCCGTTGGCAACAGCAACGATTATCGCTGCTGCCAACGACCGCCCGCCTTCGTTTCGCTTCGGCGCGGCCAGCCCGCTACTGAAGAAACGAGGGCTCCGGGCATCGCCCCATCGGTTTTAACTCGCGCGTTCATGCGGCGATGATTTCACGGCTGGCCGCATAAATCCGCGCCTGTTGCGCCGTCTGGCGGATGGCGGCGTTGGTCTTTTCCTCGAACAATGCCGGGAACACAAGCAACGGGTAGAGCGTCACCCACGCAAGCGCGGCGGCTTCGTTGGCCGCCCGGCGGAGCGGGGCGCTCAACTGCGGTTGCTCGGCGATTTCAAGTTGTTCGGCAAGCAGCCGGTTCTTGAGCCGTTCGAACTCGGTTTCAAGGTTGGCGCGGAATGGTGCCGCCGGCACGGGCTGCAACGCGAACCGCGTTTCGGGGGCGAACTGCGCCGCCACCCGGTTTTTAGTTGTATTCATGTTGTTTGGCTTTATTTGGTTGATGGTTAAAACAGAAAACCCGCGACTGCCTGGGCAATCGCGGGTTTGGAAAATTCTTAAGTTAGATACGAATCAAGATTCCGTTACCACGACGCCCAAAGGACGGGAGCAGCGCTGCCAAATGGCGAGATAGCCATTTACCGGCGCGTGTGCCTTCATCAGTTTGGTGAACGTGGTTTTCATTCCTAACGAGGCACAAGATAGCAAATGCAGGCGATTTGTCAAAAAATTTCCCCGCTTGTCGAATTGGGGCTGCGTGCTAGATTAGCCATACTCTAATGAGCGAAGGGAATCGACCGCTAAAAATGGTGACCTGCCCCGGATGCGACGCGAAGACGTTCATCCCCGGTGACTTGCCGCCGCTGGCCACCGAACCGTGCAAGAAGTGCGGTCACGCCATCATGATGCCGATGCAACTGCGGCAGTTCGAGTTGCGCAGCAAGATCGCCTCTGGCGGCATGGGCACGGTTTATCGCGCTTGGGATACGACTCTGGAACGGCTCGTGGCTGTGAAGCTCATGAAACGGGAACTGCTCGACGAACCGAAGATGCTCGAAAGTTTTTACCTCGAAGCGCGCGCATGCGCCAAGCTGAACCACACGAACATCATCCACATTTACACGTTCGACGAATGGGAAAACGAACGTTATCTCGTGATGGAAATCGCGGATCAAGGCAGCCTTGACGCGCGGATTGAGAAACTGCACATGCTGCCGGAATTGCAGGTGCTGGATGTCGGCATCAAGATCGCGTCCGCGCTGGACATGGCGTTGAAGCATGACCTGCTGCATTGCGACATCAAGCCGGGGAATATTTTGTTCAACGCCGACCACGAGCCAAAGCTGGTGGATTTCGGGCTGGCCCGCAAAACGGACGCAGACATGGAATCGGCGGAATTTACGCGCGGCACGCCGTTTTATGTCGCTCCGGAAAAGATCAAGCGCGAGCCGGAAACGTTCCTGTCGGACATGTATAGCCTCGGCGCGACGCTGTATCACGCGATCACGGGCTATGTGCCGTTCGACGCGCCGACGCCGGACGAAGTCGTGCAGGCGCATGTTTATACGCCGTTGCGGCCGCCGAATGAAGTGGTGCCGGAAATTTCGCAACCGACGAGTGATGCGTTGGCGCGCTCGCTGGCCAAGAATCCCGGTGAGCGTTTTTTAAGCTACGATGAATTCATCATGGCGCTTGAAGCCGCGCGCAGCTTGTTGCTTTACCAGCAATCCCAAGCCCCCGAGCAGCCCCAGCAACCCAAACGCATGACGAGCTGGTGGCGTCGCCAATAAAAAAAGGCGGACGTTGCCGTCCGCCTTCGTGAAAGTTTGGTTTAGCTATTTATTCCCGGCCGGTCTATTCAGCTTTCTTCTTTTTGCCGGCACCTTTTTCACCTTTGCCGCCGATATGGATGATTGTGGCGTCGAGTTTACCGGCGTCATCTTTCTTGTATTGACCGGTGATTTTTTCGCCGACAGTGATGTCCGCGAGCGTGGCTGGCTTGCCTTCCTTCATGATTTTGGTTTCCGAAGTGATATTGAACGTCTGGCTGGCCAGGGTCACGGTCTTGGCGGTGGTATCAACGGCAGTAACACTGCCATGGAACGGCAAGGCTCCGTGTTTCTTGGCCTTGGGCGTGCCGGATTCAGCGGTTTCAGGTTTGGCCGGTTTGTCCTCGGCACGAACAACGGCGGGCGCGGCGATCAACGCAGCGGCCACCAGGGCGAATAATGCGATTTGTTTTTTCATACGGTTGTTTTGTTTGATGTTGTGGTTAACTACGGGCACGGCATCCAGACTGGCCGACCAGCCTGAAAGTTTCAAATATTTCACCAAGTTCCTTCCGCCAGCAAGGCGACAATGTTCTGGGCCACATCCGCCGCCAACAGCGGCTGGGCCTGGCGCTCGGAACTCGCAAAATCAGGGCCGACGTTCACGAGCGTATGGCCCTTCACGTCGCGATCCAGCAATACCTTGCCCGTGGCCCGTTCGCGGGCGACCACATGCACCGTAATGCCGACGCGGAAATTCTGCGGCGTGGAGGCGTCGTTATTCAAATAACTCAAGGCTTCCCGCTGATAAGCGCGAATGACCCCGCTGACTTCAATATCACCGGGTTCGCTCGTGGCGAGGCCATAGGTGGCATCCGTTTGGATTCGCTCCCGCACGGCTTGCGTCAAGGCGTCGCCAAGACGCGGCTGCAAAGTTTGGTTGTTGAAGGGCTGGACTTCAACCGTCCTGGCTCCGGCGATCGCGCCATTGACCGGGCCGAGGCGATAGCCTGCGCATCCGCACAACGTGACGGCAAGCAGGCTGGGCAGGAGAAATTTCAGGGCGCGCATGGCGGCGGGTTATTTTGGCGGCGTGGCTTGCAGCCGCGGCTTCAATATTTCAATCCGTTCCCGGGCCTGGGCGGCCAGCGGCGAATTGGCATCCAATTGCAAAACTTCGTTGTAATAGATGATGGCTCCGGCCCACTTGTGGCCGTGCTCATAAAATTTAGCGATCGCAAAACTGCCGCGCACCTGTTCGGCCTTCAGCTTGGTGATGGCAGCCTGGGCGGCCGGAACGCGGGAATCATCTGGAAATACCACCATGAAATCGGTGTAGGCGGCAATCGCCTGGGAGGCGGCGCTCTGGTCGTATTCCGCCGTATCCGCCTGCTTTTGCCAGGCGATCCCTGCGCGATACATCGCGTCCGCGGCAATCAAGGGCTGGCCATTGTAACGGTCGGCAGCAGTGTTGTAGGCCTTCACCGCTTCGGCGTAATCCCTCTGTTTTTCCCGCGCCGCGCCGATGTTCAACTGCGCGTGTGGCGCGACTTCGCTATAAGGGCCGTTGGCCACAATCTTGTCATACAACTTTGCCGTCTCGTCCATCGAGGGATACAGCGGGATGACGTTCCAGAGCTTGAACCATTCGCCGTCCAGAAAGCGCCCGGCGATGCCGAATTGCCGCCACAACACCTCGTTGTAATCCGTGCTCTTCGGATATTTTTCGATGATATTCTGGTAGGCCTTGAACGCGGCCTCGTCCTTGCCCTTTACCTCTAGGCAACGGGCGACGAGGTATTGGGCGCGCGGCGCATAGTCCGACAGCGGCCATACGCGCAGCACGCGATGAGCGGCGCGGAGGGTGGTGGAGTAATCCGTTTTGGCAAAAGCCTCCTCGGCCACCTGCAGCTGGTCTTTGGCGCGGGTGCGCTGCCACTTGGCGGTTTCACCGTAGGGCTCGTAATACCAACCCTCGCCCGGCACATACATCAAAGGCGCAGGGGAACGCGCGGGCAACAAAACCAGCGTGAAGAGAATTAAAAACCAGAATCCGAACCGGCGGTTCATGCGCGAACGGTAACGACCAATTTCTGCCAAGTCAAAGCCATTCAACCCCGGTAAATAATCAGGACACCATAGTCTGTCATGATCTTCTGCACCTCCACGTTAAACATCTCGTAGCTCACCGTGTGGATGCCGACCAGGTTGGTCTCAGTGACTTCCTGCAAAAAGGCCGTGACCTTCTCGTCGAACTTGTCGTGGCCGGATTCAATGCACGCCGCGCGCCGAATGGTGTGGATGCGCAGCTTTTTGCCGGCACCTTTTTGGACGACTTCCAGCGGCGGCTTGGGCTTGTCAATCAGCGATTCGCCCGGTTTGTCGCGCACCGGCACCTTGAGGTGCAACGCCACCTTGGCAGCGGCCGACGCGGCATGGGGACCGGCGGTGGCCACCGACGGCGGCGGCACTGGCGGCAATGCGCCCGTGGTCACCTTGCCGGTGGAAGGAATGGTGATTTCCTGGCCGCAGGAAGGACACTCAATCTGCGAACCCGCGCCGGATTGATCCACGGCCAGTTCCTGGTCGCAGTTGGGGCAATTGAAAATAATATCCATAATTGGCAAGCTTGCTTTCGTGCCAGCCTAAGACCGCACGCAGCGGCAAACCAGAAAAAAATCAGCCCAGGTTCCGCCTCAAAAGCAAAACCGCCCGCAGCCAGGGGCCGCAGGCGGTTTTAATGAATTCCAAATTTACGCCGGTTCCGCGCCTTCGAGGAAGCCTTGCAAATGACGCACCCGCGTCGGGTGACGCAGCTTGCGCAACGCCTTCGCCTCGATCTGGCGGATGCGTTCGCGGGTGACGTTATACATCTTGCCGATTTCTTCGAGCGTGCGTTCGTAGCCATCCGCGAGGCCGAAACGCATTTCGAGAATCTTCCGTTCGCGCTCAGTCAGGGTCGTGAGCACGTCGCTCAGCTTTTCGCGGAGCAAACTGTAGCTGGTCACGTCGGACGGATTTTCCGCCGACTTGTCCTCGATGAAATCGCCGACACTCACATCGCCGTCGTCACCGACGGGCGCGTGGAGGGAGACCGGCTGTTGCGCCATCTTAAGCAACGCGTGGATACGCGCCACCGGCATGTGCATTTCGTCGGCCAGTTCTTCCGGCGTGGGTTCGCGGCCCAGTTCCTGCGTGAGCTGTTTCTGCGCACGCCAGAGCTTGTTCATGATTTCGATCATGTGCACCGGGATACGAATCGTGCGCGCCTGATCCGCGATGGAACGCGTGATGGCCTGGCGAATCCACCAGATGGCGTAGGTCGAAAACTTGTAGCCACGGCGATATTCAAATTTCTCGACGCCCTTCATCAAACCGATGTTGCCTTCCTGAATCAAATCGAGGAACGACTGGCCGCGGTTCGTGTATTTCTTGGCGACGGAAACGACGAGGCGCAGGTTGGCTTCCGCCATGTGCGTTTTCGCTTTCAAGCCGCGATCGGCGGCACCTTTCAATTCTTTGAACGCCTTGTAAAATTCCTCGCGCGGCATCCGCACGAACTGCTCCAAGGTGGACATCTTCTGTTGTTCCGCCTCGATGGACGCGCGCTTTTCCGACGTATTCCGGTGGGTTTCCAGCTCCTGCAGATGCCGGAGGCTGGATTGAAATTTCTCGTGGATGTTGCCGGCCACGATGATCATCTCTTCGACGACCTTTTGCTTGTAATAGAACTTGGCAAACGTCTCCTGCAACTTGGCGCTCAGCTTCTTCAGCTCCTTTTCAAGCTTTTCCTTGCGGCCTTTTTGCTGGGCTTTCTGCCATTGAAAATACTTCTCATCCACGTTTTGATCCATCACGTGAACCTTCTTGATGAGCTTGCGCAAATCCTTCAGATGGCCCTCGCGATTGGCAATTTTCTTGTCAACGATGACGCGATCAAAGCGTTCCTTCGGCGGATCGGAAAGGATTTTTTCCGCAATCGCGATGTGTTCCTTGGCGGTGAAACCGAGGTTATAGACGATGCGCTTCATGTCCACTTCCGCATCCTCGATCTTCTTGCAGATCTCAACTTCCTGTTCGCGCGTGAGCAAGGGAACCTTGCCCATCTGGTTCATATACATCCGGACCGGGTCGTCCAGGATTTCCAGGCGCGAATCCTCGTCGGCGGCTTCCTCATGCGCCTGCTCCGGCTGTTTCGTGCGTTCGGCGCGTTCCGCCTCGGCTTGGTCCATGACGATTTCCACGTCCAGACCGCGCAGTTTGGAAAGCACGGCATCGAGATCTTCCGGGCTTAAATTGTCCGGCAGGATGTCATTGATGTCGTCGTAAGTGATGTAACCATGTTCCTGCGAGAGATGCAGCAGCGTCTTGATCGTCTCGGTCAAATCCACCGAGGTCATGGCCACCGTCGGCATCGGTGCCGGCGCCTGGTTGCTGATGGTCGCTTTCGCCGCCGCCTTGGAGGCTGGTTTGGCGGGTGCAGACGGGGTGGTGGACGGAGTTGGTTTCGCGGCTTCGGGCTTCGCGGCTTTGTTGGAAATAACAAATCTCCGCCGGGCGGGCGGAGCTGTAACCTTGGGCGCTTTGGGCGTGCTGGCGCGTTTACTGCGCGGCGCGGACTTGGGCGCCGTGACTTTGCGTTTCAACATAAATGATCAGACTAAAAAATACCGCGCCGGTTCAGAAAAAATGACTGTCCGCCCGAAAATGGGCGACTTCTGAAAAAATACCCGCGTTCTTGGCTGTGAAGCTGGAACTGCGAACACCAGAAGACTGACGCGTCGTCAATACTACCCATTTTACGGCGAATTTCAAGGATAATCTTTCCTTTACAAGGGTTCGACCGAGATTGCAAGCCGGCTGGAAAAATTAATTCAAGCCATTGAAGAGCAGGTTTTTGCAGAACAGCTAATCAGACAGTCAACCGCACCGCCGCCGCATCGCGCGCGATTTGCTCACGCAACTTAGCGGGCGACGCAAACCGCTGTTCCGAACGCAATTTGGCGCTGATTTCCACCTCCAACTCCGCGCCGTAGAGGTTGCCGGCGAAATCCAGCAGGTGCGCCTCGACCCGCAGTTCCGATTCCGCGGCGGCCACCGTCGGACGAAGCCCAATGTTCAGCGCTGCCCGGTAAAAGTGCCCCTGCCATTGCGTGATGGCCGCGTAAACACCATTCGGCGGCAGCACCAAACCGGCCACGTCCAGGTTGGCGGTGGGAAAACCCAGTTGCCGGCCGATCTTATCGCCCTCCAACACGCGACCGCAAATCGCATACGGACGGCCTAGCATCTGGCTGGCGTCATCGAGATCGCCGTTGCGAATCGCTTCGCGAATCCGCGTGCTGCTGACCAACTCGCCGTCCAGCGCCACTGCTGCATGGCCGTGAACGTGAAAATGCAGTTCCGCCCCAAGCGTTTTTAGAAGCGCCACGTTGCCGCTCCGCTTGTGGCCGAAAACAAAATCCGCCCCAACGCAGATGCTGTGAATTTCCCCAAGGTCACGCGCCAGTTCCCGAATGAAGGTTTCACCGGGTTTCTGGCTGAAAGCGTGATCGAACGGAATTTCCAACAGCGCATCCGCCCCGAGCGACTCGATGGCGCGCAATTTCTGCGGGCGAGAGAAAATCTGCGGCGGCACGCGATCCGGCGCGACAATGGCATTGGGATGACGGTCAAACGTCACGACCGCAGCTACGGCATCATGCTGACGCGCATCGGTCACGGTTTGCCGGATGATTTGCTGATGGCCGAGATGCACGCCGTCGAACACGCCGATCGCCAGGCAAACTTTACGGCTGCCGTTGGCAAGTTCGTTGGCGGCGTGAATGACCTTCATGCGTCATGCATTGGCGGCGAGTTTCAGGAACGGCATCACCCGCTTCTCCAGTTCCGCCGTTGTCAGCTTTAAAATCGCATCCAGCGGCAAAGCTTCCGCAACGTCGAATTTCCCCGAGGCACTGCGCCGCAACGTCGTCAGGTGCGCGCCGCACCCGAGTTTCTGCCCAAGATCATGCGCAAGGCTGCGGACATAGGTGCCCTTGGTGCAGGCGACGCGGAATTTTCCAAACGGCTCGTTGTATTCGGTGAACCGGTAATTGTAGATGTGGATCAGGCGCGGTTCGCGTTCCACCTCGATGCCTTTGCGCGCGAGCTTGTAAAGCGGCACGCCGTCCTTCTTGATGGCGGAAACCATCGGCGGCACCTGCATCAAATCGCCGATAAACGTTGCCGCTTCTTCATTCAATTCATCGAGCGTCATCGGCATCACGGGCAATGAGCCGGTGATTTCGCCGTCGGAATCGTAGCTGTCCGTCGCCTCGCCAAACTTGATCGTGCCCTCATAGACCTTGTCATCGCCCATGAGGCGCTCGGACAATTTCGTGCCGCGTCCGAGCACGATGATGAGCAGGCCGGTGGCGTTCGGATCGAGCGTGCCGCAGTGGCCGACTTTCTTGATGCCGAACTTGCGGCGGATGGCGTCCACGACATCGTGCGACGTTGGTCCGGAGGGCTTATCCACGAGGATAGCACCGTCGAGTGCGGAAAATTCTAGCATGGGAAAATGAAAATCACTTTACCGCCTTCAGCGCCTTCTTGATCGCGGCGATGACTTTGCGCTGCACGGAAAGCGGCGTGCCGGGAATGCGCGCCCCGGCGGCCGCCGGATGGCCACCGCCACCGAACTGGCCGCAGATTTCGCTGACGTTTACCAGATCGGTTTTCGAGCGCAGACTGATCCGCGTGAGACCAGGCTCAATTTCTTCAAACACGCAGGCCACGACGACCGGCTCGATGGCGCGGATATGGTCAATCAAACCTTCCGTGTCATCGCTCTCCGCGCCGGTGCGGGTGAAATCTTTTTGCTTCAGCCAGAACCACGCGATGCGGTCGTTGTCGGTCAGGCGGAATTTGCTGTAAACGTGTTTCAACAGTCGCGCGCGTGAGAGCGGATAGGACTGATAGACTTCGTCGCAAATTTTCGCAAGATTCGCGCCGCGCGTTACGAGTTCCGCGCCGACGTGGAATGTGCCGGGCCGCGTCGTCGCGTATTGAAACGAGCCGGTGTCCGTCGAAACGGCCGTGAACAACAAGTCCGCGATCGGCTTGGTGATGGGCCAGCGCGCCACCTTGAGCAAACGGTAAATCAATTCACCGGTGGAAGGTTCGCGCGGAGAAATCCAGTTCACATCGCCGTAGCGCGGATTGGTCGCGTGATGGTCAATGTTGATGAGAATTTTTCGATTGTTGACGCATTCGCCAGCCTTGCCGAGCCGCGCGTAACTCGCGCAATCAGTGGCGATGACGCAGTCAAATTTTTCGCCGCGTTTCGGCTTTTGAAACAGGCCCTCGGGATCGAGAAATTTTAATTTTTGCGGGCAGCCGTCCTCGTTCCACACCGTGACTTTTTTGCCTTCGTTGCGCAACGCCAGCGCGAGGCCTAGCTGCGAACCGATGCAGTCGCCATCCGGCCGAACGTGACCGACGATACAAAACGTCTGGTGTTCACGGAGGATTTCGATGATCCGGTCAATGATCTGGGGATGCTTTTTCACGATTCTTTGGCGGGGCCGCCATCCGCCGGCGAGGTTTTTTCCAGTTCGTCCAGAATCTGCAACACCCGGTTCCCGCGCACGATGGAATCGTCCACGATAAATTTCAGTGTCGGCGTGTATTTCAAAATGACGGACTTCGCGACCAGGCCCTGGATGCGGATGCGGTTTTGCTCCAGCACCTGCAAGCCGTGTTTCTGCTGGTCGGCGTTGCCGAGGATGGTGATGAAGACGACGGCGGTCCGCAGGTCCCCGCCGACGTCAATGTCGTTCACCGTGATGAGGCCGACGTCATTGACGTGGAACTCGCGGCGGATAGCCTCGCCAATGGCGCGCTTCAGCAGTTCGCGAACCCGTTCATGTCGGAGATTGGGCATGTGTCTTAGCGTCTCGGTTTTGGGTCAGGGGTCTGGGATGCCGGCGGTCGTTCGCAGGATTTCTCCCAAGAACCAAGCTTCCAGACCCGCTCCGCCTATTTCACAATTTCGCCGCGCTCTTTTCGAGCGAGTAGCACTCGATGGCGTCGCCGACTTCGAAATCGCCAAAGCCTTCAATGCGGATACCGCATTCCATGCCCGCGCGAACCTCGTTGACTTCGTCCTGAAAGCGGCGCAACGACTGCGTGACGCCTTCGTAAATGACATCTTTTTTCCGGCGCACGCGGACTTTGCCGCGGACGATGCGTCCGCTGCTCACCATGCACCCTGCCACAGGAATGCCTTTGGACAACTCGAAAATCTGCCGCACTTCCGCCGAGCCGACGACAACTTCTTTGACATCGGGTTCGAGCAAGCCGGCCATGGAATCCTTCACCTGATCAATCAATTCGTAGATGATCGCGTAAAGCTTGATCTGCACGCCGGCGTGTTTCGCCTTTTCCGCAGCCGTGCTGTCGAGCCGCGTGTGGAAACCGAGGATGACCGCCTTGGACGCCGAGGCGAGCGCCACATCGTTTTCGGTGATCGTGCCGACATCGCTGTGCAACACTTCCAGCGAAACCTTGTCGGAGTCAATTTTCTTGAGCGCCTCGACAATGGCCTCGACGGAACCTTGCGTGTCCGCCTTGACGACGACGCGGAGCACCTTGCTCTGGGCGGCTTCGAGCGACGCGAACAAATTTTCCAGCGTGACTTTCGAGCGGTTTTCCAAATCCTGGCTCTTCGCTTCGAAGGCACGCTCTTCGGCGAGCGAGCGGGCGGCTTTTTCGTCGTCCACCGAGCTGAATTCCCAGCCGGCTTCCGGCACGCCGTTGAGACCAAGCACGCTGACCGCGACGGATGGACCGGCTTCTTTCAGGCGCTGGCCTTCCTCATTGATGAGCGCGCGGACCTTGCCGTAAAACTCACCGCAGATGACGACATCACCGAGATGCAGCGTGCCTTTGCGCACGAGCACCGTGGCGGTCGGACCGCCGGGCGAAACGCCGGATTCAATGACGTTGCCCTTCGCATTGCGATTCGGGTTCGCCTTCAACTCCAGGAGGTCGGCCTGGAGCAAAATCATTTCGAGTAGTTTATCAATGCCCTGTTTCGTCAGCGCGGAACACTCGACGAAAATCGTGTCGCCGCCCCAATCATCAGGCACGAGACCTTTTTCCTGCAACTGCTGGCGCACCTTCAACGGATTCGCGTTCGGATGATCCATTTTGTTGACCGCAACGAGGATCGGAACTTTTGCCGCCTTGGCATGCGCGAGCGCTTCCAAAGTCTGCGGCATGACGCCGTCATTCGCGGCCACGACGAGGACAACGATGTCCGTGACGTTCGCGCCACGGGCGCGCATGGAACTGAACGCCGCATGGCCGGGCGTGTCGAGGAAGGTGATTTGCGCGAGTTCCGTTTTGCGCTCGGGATGCGGCACGGCAATCGTGTAAGCGCCGATGTGCTGCGTGATGCCGCCAGCTTCGCCCGCGACGACGTTCGCCTTGCGGATAACGTCGAGCAAACTCGTTTTGCCATGATCCACGTGGCCCATGATGGTCACGACGGGCGCGCGCGGCTTCAAATCCTCCGGCTTGTCGTCCACGTCGAGCTCGACTTTTTTCTCCTGCGTATGAACGACGCCTTCGCCCTTGGCGCGTTTTTCCGCTTCGAACTTGAAACCAAAATGCGCACAGACTTGCGCGGCAACTTTTTCGTCAATCGTCTGATTGACCGTCGCCATGACCTTCTGCTTCATCAGCTCGGCGATGATCGAGAACGGCTTCAGCTTCATCGCGTCGGCCAGTGCGCGGACGATGATCGGTGGCTTGATCGTGATGACCTGCGCGTCGGACGGCAGGGAAAACTTGGGCTGCTGCGGTGCGGCGGGACGCGGCGGTGGCGAACCGGGCAAGGGCCGGCCATCGCGGCCGCGTTGCTGAAATTGCGGGCGACCATCGCCGCGCTGCGGCGGGCCACCGGGACGACCACCGGCCTGCGGACGTTGCGGCGGTGCGTTGCGGTCATTGCCGCGTTCGCCCGGACGGGATGAACCGGGGCGCGGAGCCAACTGAATAAAACCGACTTTATCGCCCACGCGTGGAGCGGGCGGCACCACGGGTTGCGGCGGGGCGGGCGGTGCCACCGGCTTGGGTGCTTCGACCACAGGTGCGGTAGTTGACGGCGGGGCAGCTTCGACGACGGGTTCCGGTTTGGCTTCGACGACGACCGGTTTGGGTTCCGGCTCCGGCTGAATTTCGACCACGGGTTCCGGCGGCGGCGGCGGTGGCGCGTGGATGATCTGTATCTTTTGCTCGACGGGCGCGGGCTTGGGCGTTTCCTCGACGGGCTTGGGCGCGAACCGGGCGGCGACTACGGGATTGGACTTGATGATTTCTTCCTCAAGCCATTCAGCGCTGATCTTATCGAGCGAACTGGAAGGAACCTTGGCGGCGGCAATGCCCAGCTCCTTGGCCTTCGTGAGAATTTCTTTGTTCTCGAGGCCAAGTTTCTTCGCAATGTCGTAGATACGAACGGGCATAATTATTTTTGACTGCCGCCGACCGGATTGTGCAATTCGCCTGCATGGTCAAATCGCCAAAAAAACTGTTCCGATCTGCGCCATAAATTCTAGCTGTTGACGGGCGACGCACGGCGGGTCACCTCGGCGCGCGCGGCTTCCAAAATTGCCGCCGCGTTTTCGCCGACGCCGGCAATGTCTGCGATGTCGCCAGGTTCTGCCTGCACCAAATCTTCCAGTCGCAGCACACCGGCGTGAACCAGCGCATCCGCCTGCTCACGCGTGATGCCGGGAATCGCCGCGATCAACTCGACGGCTTCCGCGACCTTCTCGTCAAAGCCTTTGGTGACGATGTGTTCCGCGTCAATATCCACTTCCCAGCCGGTCAACCGCGCCGTGAGGCGGGCGTTCTGGCCGCGCTTGCCGATGGCGAGCGAAAGCTGATCTTCGGCGACCAGCACATGCACGCGCTTGCGGGCTTCGTTGATCTCGATGCTCTTGATCTTCGCGGGCTCCAGCGCCTTGGTGACGAACGCTTTCACGTCCGAGGACCACGGGATGACGTCCACTTTTTCGTTGTTCAGCTCGCGGACAATGTTCTTCACGCGCTGACCACGCAGGCCGACGCAGGCGCCGACCGGATCCACTTTCGAATCGCGGGAATAAACAGCCATCTTCGTGCGGAAACCGGGTTCGCGCGCGATGCCTTTGATCTCAATCGTGCCGTCGTTGATCTCGGAAACTTCCAACTGGAACAGCTTCACGATGAACTTTGTGTCGGCGCGGGACAAAATGATTTCGGGACCGTGCGCCCCTTCCTGCACGGCCTTGACGAGGCAACGGATGCGTTCGCCAACCTGATATTCTTCCGTCGGGACGCGTTCCTTGTTGGGCATGACGGCCTCGTATTTGCCGAGGTCGAGAATCACGTCCGAGCGATCGAAACGGCGGACGGTGCCACTGACGATGTCGCCCACGCGGTCCTTGTATTCCGTAAGAATCATGGCCTTTTCCGCCTGACGCACTTTTTGCATCAGGGCCTGTTTGGCGTATTGCGCGGCGATGCGACCGAAGCCGGCCGGCGTCACTTCTTTTTCAATTTCGTCACCCACCTTGGCGTCGGCCTTGATGCGGCGCGCGTCGAAAACGGAGATTTGATCGTGCTGCGAGATGACCTTGTCGGCCACGATGAGCTTGGCAAAAGCCTTGATGTCGCCGGCTTTCTGGTCAATGTCCACGCGCAGTTCGCGCGCCGGGCCGACGGCTTTTTTGGCAGCCGAGAGCAAGGCCTCCTGCACCGCGCCCATGAGGACTTCGCGGCTGACGCCTTTTTCACGTTCCCAGAATTCTAATCCGGCAATAAAATCTGCATTCATAACAATCAAATGCGCGGCATCGTCTCCGGTTCCGGCGAACAAAAAAGTCGGAAAGACCTGTGTCTCCGACTTTCGCACGCTGGACGAACCAGCCAATACCGCTTTGTGCCGGTAAGCTAGGTATTTCCCAGCCCAGCGTCAAGACCAATTACAGAAGCCCTTGGCTTGCTTTCCAATCGCAATCGCGCTTCTAATCATCATTAACCGTTTCGGAGATTGCGGTTAAGATCATGAAGTTAGCGCGAATCCGACGCAAAACGCGTGAACCTGACGCATCTGAAATGGCAGGCTTGGCAAATTCCTTAGGAAAACGACGCGGCATAGGCTGTGCTTGAGTAATTCTATGAAACCACGCCGCTCAAATCAAAGATGCTACGCGCTGACGCTGGTGGAGGTGTTGGTGGTGCTTTTTCTTCTCATGATTTTAATCGCGATGCTATTACCAGCCCTAGCACGTCCAAAACGTGGAAGTCATATCAACTGTGTAAACAACCTCAAACAAGTCGGCCTTGCCTACCGAATCTGGGCTGGCGACAACAACGATAAATACCCGATGGAAGTTTCCGCGACCAACGGCGGGGCGATGGAACTGGCTGCCGCCGGCAATGCCGTTGCAGCGTTTCAAGTCATGTCGAATGAATTAAGCACACCACGAGTTTTACTTTGTCCCTTGGACAAAGAACATAGCCGCGCAACTAATTTCAATTCCTGTTTTACTGCCAAGAACGTCAGTTATTTTATCGGACTAGACGCCAACAGCAGCTTCCCCAACTCAATCCTTGGAGGCGACAACAATCTCGAACGCGGTGGCCGCCCCATCTCACCCGGCGTCCATGAACTTACCACGAATACTATGTATTTCTGGAGCGCAAGCCGCCACAGACGCAGCGGTAATGTTGTGCTGGCTGATGGGAGCGTTCAGTCACTTGCTAATTCCAATCTCGTCAACCGATTCAACCAAACCGGCCTCGCCACCAACCGCCTCGCGATTCCGTAATCAGTGTTTCATCTGTGCCCATCTGTGGCTAGATTCCCCGCGTGAAACTGTTTTACTCCGGCCCGGTCATCAACACCGAGATGCTCGTGGTGATGCTCGAAAAGCACGGCATCGCCGCCACGCAATCATTTGTGGACGCCGCCGCGCCGGACGACGGCGACCTGAACCGCCCCGCCCAAGTCTTCGTGCCGGAAGCCGATTACGACCGCGCCCACCAGTTGTTCTACACCGAACGGGAAGACGAATTATGAGGATGGAAGATGGAAGATTGAGAATGGCGTGACCACGTCGGCCATTTTCCATCTTCCATTCTCCATCCTCGTTCGGCTATCTTGCGCGTATGTTCGATATCGTCCGCCCCCAAATTGCGACCGCCGCCGACAAGATTGCCCACCTGCGGAGGTTTCTTTGACGTCCCCAAATTGAACCAACGGCTGGCGGAACTCGAATCGCAGATGACCGGCGAAACTTTCTGGAACAACCAGGAAGCCGCGCAAAAAGTCATCAACGAGACCAACGACATCCGCGGCAAACTCGATCCCCTCGCCCGCTTCGGCAAACAGGCCGAGGATCTGGAAGTCATGCTCGAACTCGCCGCCGCTGAGCCGGAAGCGATGCAGCTCAAGCTCGAAACCGAGATGACGGCGGACGTCAACAAGCTGCTTGCCGACCTCGACACGTTTGAGCTGAAGACGTTCCTGAACGGCCCGCACGACAAGTGCAATTGTATCTTCACCATCAACGCCGGCGCCGGCGGCACCGAGGCGCAGGACTGGGCGGAAATGCTTTCGCGCATGTATGGCCGCTGGTTTGATCTGCGCGGCTGGAAATGGGAAGTCACCGACGCGCTCCAAGGCGATTCGGCCGGTCTCAAGAGTGTCACTTTCCGCGTCGAAGGTGAGAACGCCTATGGTTTTTGCAAAGCGGAACGCGGCGTGCATCGGCTTGTGCGCATCTCGCCGTTCGATTCCAACAAGCGCCGGCACACGAGTTTTTCCAGCGTGGACATCGTGGCCGAATTGAGCGATCTGCTTGAAACCGACATCGTCATTCCGAAAACGGAGATCCGCCGCGACACTTATCGCTCCGGCGGCAAAGGCGGACAGAACGTCAACAAGGTCGAAACCGCCGTGCGCCTCACGCACATCCCGACCGGCCTCGTCGCCGCGTCGCAGGCCCAGCGCAGTCAGGTGCAGAACGAAGCCACCGCGATGGCGATGTTGATCTCGAAACTTTACGCGTTGAAACTCGATCAGGCCAAAGGCGAGATGGAACGTTTCTATGGCGACAAGGGCAGCATCTCGTGGGGCAACCAGATTCGCAGCTATGTTTTTCAGCCGTATCGCATGGTGAAAGACCTGCGCACCGGCGAGCAATCCAGCGACGTTCAGGCCGTGATGGACGGCGCGCTCGACCCGTTCGTGAACGCCTGGCTCCGCGCCGGCTGCCCGCTCAAGCGGATGCAGGGCGTGAAGGACGATGAGGAATAAAACAACCAACGGCCAACATCGAACATCCAGGGCGCCCCACGCCACGCTGAATGGATGCTGGTTGTTGAATGTTGGATGTTTCTGAATTTCCCCTTTGCGCTCTTTGCGTTCTCTGCGGTTAAATAAGCTTTGTGAACATACTCGACAAAATCGTTGAACAAAAGAAACGCGAAGTCGCGCAGCTGCCCGCGCGCCTCATCGCCGCCGGAGATTTGCGCGACGCCATGCTGGAGCATGGCGAACGTCGCGATTTTATCGGCGCCATCCTTAAAGCCCGCAAACGCGGCGTAGCCCTCATTGCCGAGGTTAAAAAGGCCTCGCCCTCCGCCGGGGTAATTTGCCCGGACTTCGATCCGGTGCGCATCGCCAAGGAATACGAGGCAGCCGGCGCCACCTGCCTGTCCGTGCTGACCGACGAACAATTTTTCCAAGGTTCGCTCGATTATCTCCGCCAGATCCGTGCCGCCGTGAAACTGCCGCTGCTGCGCAAGGATTTCATCATTGATGAACGCCAGATTCTCGAAGCCATTGAATGGGGCGCGGACGCCATCCTGCTCATCGTCGCCATTTTGACCGACGCGCAACTGGCGCAATTCCATGCGCTCGCCGTCGAGGCGGGGCTGGCGGTGCTTGTGGAAATCCATGACGAGGCCGAATTGGAACGCGCGCTCAAGGTGAAGCCGGAACTGATCGGCGTGAACAATCGCGACTTAAAAACCTTCAAGGTGGATCTGGCAACCACCGAGCGGCTTTCCACGCAAATGCTGCTCTCGCCCGCCGCGACCAAGACCTTGATGCTGGTGGCCGAAAGCGGCATCCACACCCGCGCTGATGTGGACCGATTGCGGAAGGCGGATGCCAGCGCCGTGCTTGTCGGTGAATCGCTCGTCAAGCAGGGCGACATCGGCGCAAAGGTGCGGGAACTGATCGGATAAGTCCGGGTAAGCCGGCGGATGACGACATAGCTAAAACGGGGGGATTGCAAAACCGGCCTGGTTGTTTTAGGGTTCGGTTGAACCCACAAAACGCGCGTAAACCCGAACGCCATCACCGGTGTTTTTCAAAACGCAGTTCACGGGTTCCCAGCCTATGAAAACCAACGTTCTGGATTCGCGTCGAACCGGTTTTACCCTGATTGAACTTCTGGTCGTCATTGCCATCATCGCCATTCTCGCAGCCATGCTGCTGCCGGCGCTGTCGAGCGCCAAACGCAAGGCCCAGGAACTCGCCTGCAAGAGCAACCTCAAGCAAATGACGCTGGCGGCCTTCATGTATCAGAATGACAACGGCTCCATTTCCTATACCACCACGGCGGTTTGGCTGCCCACGCTGATTGCTTATCAAGGCAATGTCCGGACCATCCGCTTGTGTCCCCTCGCCGGCACCAATCTGATACCCGCCACCGTCAATACCGCTGGAAATTGGGCGGGTGCCGCCGATTATGCCTGGGGCTACGGTGGCGGTATTGCCAACTCCGGCAGTTATATGATCAACGGATGGCTTTACAACCGGGATCCCAATGTGACGGGCTGGATAAGTTCGCAAACCACCGTCGGCGTGGCCGGCATGTTTGGCAAACAAGATCAGATTCGATATCCGTCCCAAACCCCGGTTTTTTCCGATGGCGACTGGCCGGATGCCTGGCCAGCACCCACGGATCAAGCGCCCAATAATCTATACAATCCCATCAGCACCTCGTCGGGTGCCGGACAGATGATGTGGCGGACCTGTGTCTTGCGGCACGGCACACGAAGCCCCTCCAGTGCGCCCAAAGGCGGCGTGTCAACCACCGCGCGCTATCCTCGCGGCGGTGTCAATCTGGGGTTGTCCGACGGCCATGTGGAGTTTTCGCTGCTCGACAACCTCTGGTCTCAATACTACTGGAATGCGGTGTCAGTGCCGGCCAAGCGTCCCGGCCTGCCTTGATCAACGGGTAAGATTACCGCGAACGATTCTTCGCCAACTGCTTTGCCAGCCGGATCGCCGCGATCATGCTCCCCGGGTTCGCGATGCCCTTTCCCGCGATGTCGTAAGCCGTGCCGTGGTCGGGTGACGTGCGGATGAAGGGCAGGCCCAGCGTCCAGTTGATGCCGCTGTCGAAGGCCACGGCCTTCAGCGGCGCGAGGCCCTGGTCGTGATACATCGCCACGACGGCGTCAAAATCCCCCTTCAATGCGTAGTGGAACACCGTGTCGCCGCTCAACGGGCCGATGACATCGAAGCCGCGCTTCTGCATCGCCTGAACCGTTGGCGTGATGGTTTTAATTTCCTCATCGCCAAATTCCCCGCCTTCGCCGGCGTGCGGATTCAAACCGCAGACGGCGATTTTTGCGCGCGCCAAACCGAGATCGCGGCAGGATTGCGCGGCCAGTTCAATGGCGAGCGCGATTTTTTCCGCCGTCAATTTTTCGGGAACGGCCTTGAGCGGGATATGAACGGTGGCAAGCGCCACGCGCAGCCAGCGGCCGCGTTCGTCCGTGCCGAGCAGCATCATCGCGGTGCGCCTGGCGTCGGCGAGTTCGGCGAGATAGTCCGTCTGGCCGTGAAAATTTTTATAGCCGGCGCGGATGATCGTTTCCTTGTTCACCGGCGCGGTGACGAGCGCATCGAGTTCCCCGTGAAAACAACGATGGCCGCCAAAACCGAGCCACGAAATCGCGAGGCTTCCGGCCTGCGGCGAACCGGCGGGCAGATTTTCCGGAATTTGAAATTGGATGGGATTGGTGACGAAAAACTTTCCGCTGTCGGCGTAGCTGGAGAATTTTTTCAGCGGCAGATTCAGGCCAAGCGAAGTGTTCAGCCGGTGAAGCACGCTGTCATCGCCGATGATGAGATACTTGACGTCATCCGCGGCGGCTTCTGCGGCGAGGGCTTTGAGAGTGACTTCGGGGCCGATGCCGGTGATGTCGCCGAGGGAAATGCCGAGGAACATGAGTTGATGGTTTTTCGTTGATGATTGATAGGGTTTCGGCGACGAGTGAAAATTTCATCGGCCATCAAACACCCGCCCTCAACTCAAAAGTAACGGATGAATGTTTTCTTCTTCAAGCCGTCAATCCACTGCTTTTGAAGTTTCGCTTGCAATTGGATGCGCAGGGTTTTCTCAATGTCGCTGGAGACCTCGGTGAGCGGCCGGACATGGGCGGGGCGGACTTCCTCGACCAGCATCAAGTAGCAGGTGTCCGGCGTATCCACCGGTTCGCTGACGACGCCGGGCTTGAGCGTGAAGGCGATGTCGGCGAGTTCCTTGCGGAGGACGGAGCGTTGCACCCAGCCCCAGTCGCCGCCCTGATGTTGCTGGGAGCCTTGGGAATAATTCTGCGCCATTTCGGCGAACGGCGTGCCGTCCGTGATCTGGGACCGGATTTCGCGGATCCGCTGGAGCGTGTTGGTGTCGTCCGGGCCGGATTTGGTGAGGACGATCATGCGGAGTTTGATCTGGTCCTCCATGCGAAATTCATCCTGATGGGCGAGGTAATAATTTTCCACCTTGTAGGGAGAAATGAAAATTTCCCGTTGCACGTTCTGGTTGCGGAGGGCGGACTCGATGTATTGCTCGCGCACCTGCTTGCGAAACTGCTCGACCGTCAAGCCCTGCGCCTGGATGGTTTTGATGAACGTGACGCGGTCGCCAAATTTTTGGATGCGGTCGTTCACGAGTTCATCCACCACGCTGTCCGGCAGCTTGTAGCCTTCCGTGTCAAAACTGCGGAGAATGAGCATGCGCTCGATGAGCTGCTGCAAGCTGTCGTTGAGTGCTTCCTTGAGCTTCTGCTGATAAATCTCCGGTTGCCCGTAGTATTGGCGGCGCAGCGCGTCAGCGGCCGGACGGGAATAATCTTCCACCTCGGAATACGTCACCACGCGGGTGCTGACCACGCCATTGATGCCATCTACGATGACCGGCTCGGCAGCCGCGGGCAGAATGGCCCAGACGGCCAGCGCCAGAATGAAAAGGAATAATCTCATCAAAGTGCGCGGATGGTAACAACCCCGGCCATGCGGTCAAGCGCCCTCAAACATGGGGCCGCGCCAGCCACCACATTACCGCGCCCAGCGTCAGCCCGAAGACGAGCGACACCGCAATCGTCCAGCCCAGGATGAACCGCTGCTTGCGGTAATAATTTTTTCCGCCCTGGCCCGGCAGCAGATAAAAACGTTCTTTGGGTTTTTTGGATTTGAGGCCGAACACGCGTTTCTTTTATCAGCTTTTGGCCCGCGCCACAAGTAGCGCACTTGCGGGCGGACGGCTTTGCGCTAACTTGCCCGCGTGCAACTCGAAGATCATGCCGGCGACATCGCGCGTAAGGCGCGTTCCATGAACAACCTGTCCGCCGCCACCGTGGCGGCGAAAGTGGAAATTTCCGAAGCCAACCTGACGGCGTTTGAAGCGACGGGTTCCTCCGCCACGAAAATTAATTTCGCCGGGCTGGCTCAAGCTGTTGGCCTGAATCCGGAAAAATTCGTGGGCGTGATTAACGGCTGGATGCCGACGCCCAAAGCCCTGGCGAACTGGCGCGAACTGCGCCTGTTCACCACGGCGGGCGAGGGTCTGACCGTGAACAGCTATCTCGTCTGGGACCAAGCCACGCGTCACGCCGCGCTGTTCGATACCGGCATTGACGCCCAACCCGTCCTCGACTGCCTCGCGGCGGAAGGCCTGAGTTTGCAGCACATTTTCATCACGCATTCGCACTGGGATCACATTGACGCCCTGCCAAAATTTCGCACCGCCTGGCCGGAAGCGCGCTTGCATTCCAACCTCAAGAAAGTGCCCTCCATCCAGCGCAATCAGCCCGGCGAAACCATCCAGCTCGGCAGCCTGCGCATCACGCATCGCGCGACGCCGGGTCATGCGGAGGACGGCGTGACATATCTCATCAGCGATTGGCCCGGGGCCGCGCCGCTCGTCGCCGTGGTGGGCGACACGATTTTTGCCGGCTCGATGGGCGGCGGCAACGGCGCGTGGGAGCTGGCGAAGCAAAAAATTCAGGAAGAAATTTTATCGCTGCCGCCGGAAACCCTGCTGTGCTCTGGCCACGGCCCGCTGACGACGGTAGCGGAGGAAAAAGAACACAATCCATTCTTTTGAATCTCTCGGTCAGCATTTTCGTTGTTCACAAAGCGGTCCACTGCAGATAAGTTTTACGGATGTCTGAACTTGTTCCTTACCTCGATCTGCGCGCCCAAATGAAACCGCTGCGCGCGGAACTTGACGCCGCCATTGCCCGCACGCTCGACAACTGCTCCTTCTGCCTCGGCCCCGATGTGGCGCAGTTTGAAAAAGATTTCGCCGCGTTTTGCGGCGCGCAGCACGCGCTCGGTTTCAACAGTGGCACCTCCGCGCTCCACGTCGCCATGCTGCTGCTCGGCGTCGGGCCGGGCGACGAGGTCATCACCACGCCCTACACCTTCATCGCGACGAGCTGGGCGATCTCCTATTGCGGCGCCAAGCCGGTCTATGTGGACATTGACGACGCGACGTTCAATCTCGACCCGAAGCTGATCGAAAAGGCCATCACGCCACGCACCAAAGCGGTGATGCCCGTGCATCTTTACGGCCAGCCGTTTGACGTGGATGCCGTTGCGGCCATCTGCAAGAAGCACAATCTGCCGTTCGTTGAGGACGCGGCGCAGGCGCATGGCGCAAAATACAAGGGTAAGACGGTTGGCGCACTTGGCGACATCGCCTGTTTTAGTTTTTATCCGGCGAAAAACCTTGGCGCGTGCGGCGAAGGCGGCGCGCTGGTGACGAACAACGCCGCGTATGCCGCCCGCGCAAAATCACTGCGCGAACACGGCTCGACCGTGCGCTATCACCATGATGAAGTCGGCTACAACTACCGGCTCGAAGGCATTCAAGGCGCGGTGCTGGGCGTGAAGCTCAAGCATCTGGCGCACTGGACACGCGAACGTCAGCGCGTGGCCGCTCGCTACGCGGAATTGCTGGCAGACACGCCGTTGCAACTGCCGGTCGTGACCGCCGGCAACGAAAGCGCGTGGCACCTTTACACCGTCCGTTCGCCGCGCCGTGATGAGCTGAAGAAATTTTTGGACGAAAATAAAATCGGCAACGCGGTGCATTATCCGATGCCGCTGCATCTGCAAAAGGTTTACGCGAACCTCGGCCACCAGCCGGGCGATTTTCCGGTGGCCGAGAAAGCGTCGCGCGAAGTATTGAGCCTGCCGATGTTCCCCGAGCTGACCGACGCGCAAATTCAGCGTGTGGCGTCCGTGGTGAAGGAATTTTTCCGCCATTGAGCCGGGCTGGACGGCAAATTATTTCCGTCTTTGGCCAAAAACCGGCTGTATTTTTTGATTTTCTTTCAACGGGAATTTCTTATAGTCCACGGCTGTTGGAGAAACCGGGCTGTTTGCCCCAAACCAGTTGATACTAAATTTATGCCACTGACACATACCAAAGACCTGTTCGCCAAAGCGCTCAAAGGCAAATATGCCCTCGGCGCGTTCAACGTGAACAACATGGAACTCATCCAGGCCATCGTTGAAGCTTGCGAAGAGGAAAAAGCCCCGCTCATCCTCCAGATTTCCAAGGGCGCGCGCCAATACGCCAACCCGGTTTACCTCAAGAAACTCATCGAGGCCGCCGTCAGCCTCTCGAACATCCCGATCGCCGTCCATCTGGACCACGGCGACACGTTCGACCTGTGCAAACAATGCATTGATGAAGGTTTCACCAGCGTCATGATTGACGCGTCGCATGAACCCTTTGAAAAGAACGCGGAAATCACCCGCAAGGTCGTCGAATACGCGCACAAGCATAACTGCTCCGTGGAATCCGAGCTCGGCCATCTCGTCGGCGCCCAGTTCGACGAAGGCGAAGAGGGCGGCGCCCACTCCACCAGCGGCCACTACACGAACCCCGAAGAAGCCGTCAAGTTCGTCAAGGAAACCGGCTGCGACTCGCTCGCCGTCGCCATCGGCAACAGCCACGGCGCCTTCAAATTCAAGGGCGAACAGCACCTCGATCTCGAACGTCTCAAAGCCATCAAGAAGGCCCTCATGGATGCCGGCATGGGCGATTATCCGCTCGTGTTGCACGGTGCGTCCAGCGTCCCGCAGTATCTTGCCGACGAGATCAACAAATACGGCGGCAACATGCCCGACTCCAAGGGCGTGCCGGAAGGCGACATCGAAGTCGCGCGCCGCGTGGGCTGCACGAAGGTGAACATTGACACCGACCTGCGCATGGCCATGACCGCCGGCATCCGCAAAGTGTTCGCGACGAGCCCGAAGGAATTCGATCCGCGCAAATACATGGGCCCGGCTCGCCAGATGGTCAAGGACCTCGTCCGTCACAAAGTCAAAAACGTGCTCTGCTGCGCCGGTCACGCGTTCGACTGAACTTGATTCCCGATCCAAGGCCCCAAGCTGGCAACGGCTTGGGGCTTTTTGTTCGCTGTATTTTTAGAAACGGGAGGCGAAAAAGAAGATTTGGTGCGCACGAAAGGACTTGAACCTTCACGCCTTACGGCACCAGATCCTAAGTCTGGCGTGTCTGCCATTCCACCACGTGCGCAACCTTTATTGGCAATCGCTTACGACTATTTTTGAGCGCGTGTTTTAACCATTGCCACAGTGTGACGGTATGAACCGCCCGGCGAATCGGTGTAACGCTCAAAATAGGATTCGCTCTGCACTTTGTTATTCCTAACAGAAAGCAAGGGATGCCCGCAAGCATCCGGTTCGCGGTCGTTGGCGCCGGAACGGTAAATATTTTGCCCGCCTCACCGTCGAAGAAGCGGATGGGCGGAAAAAAGTCCAGTGGGCACCACTGGAAGCCGCCACCGTTGCGGAGGCCCAGGCGGCCCAGCGCACCCTGCTCGTGGAACGGGAGACGAATACATTGCGCCAACTCACCCACTTACCCCGATTTACGGATTATCTGCATAAGACGTATCTGCCACTGCTGGCCACTTCCGGCAAGAAACCGGCTACACTGGTGACCGAAAACACCCATTACAAACGCTGGGACCAGGCACTTGGCCATCTCCGGTTGGACAAGATCCGCGCCAGCCATGTGGCCGGAGCCTTGAGCAAGCTGCAGGAGATCCGGTCCGCGCGCACCACAAATGTCGCCTTGGTCTGTCTGCGCCATGACCTGCATGCCCGCCGCTTCGACGTTGTGAAGCATCTTGGCAGCGATGGCGGTGGCGTCTTGCACGAGTTCCTCGGCATCTTCGGCACCGACGTAGCTGACGGTGCGGGGAATGGCGGAGCGTAAACGGGGGACGATTTCTTCCTGTAGAATCCAACCAGCTTGAGGGGACATAGGAATCCTTTCGGTGGAGGGTTATGAAACGAAAAATCCCCCGTGCGAGAATTGCACGGGGGACGTGACCGAGACGCTAGGTCTCCGTCATGAGTTCATAACACAAAAGGAGGGGGCTATTGCGGGGAGGCGTATCTCGACATGTCCGCTATTTGTCAGGCTGAAACCATGCAGGCGTCACTACAGAAGGCCCCGCCCCTAGCCGCCGCCAGCATGAGCGTCAGGCACCCGCGCATACGCTCGCCCGGATCGGCCCAGCCCCACATGGGCAGCGGCCGATCACGCTGCAAGACGGCATGATCCTGAAAGAGAATGGCGAGGCGCACATCGGCACGAAGGGAGCACGTCCCACCGAACACGAGCGCGGCGAGCGGCGAGGAGTGTAAGGGCGGGCTTCCAGTTCATATTATTCAGCTTGTGGTGGTTCCACTTATTGATTCTCGAAAGCCGACATATTCCATTCCGATCGCCATTGGATTACCGGTTTATTCGCGGAGAATTCCAACGGCAGCCAGATGTAACCAGAATTGATGGGATCATCCGCCTTGTTGATGTCGAACATGGCGATGAACTTAGCTTCCCGGTCCGGCACCGGAAATACGAATGTGCTTTGTCCGCCGAAGGTCAGCTCCGGACCGAGTTGATTGTGTGGGTTCACGCCGTGGCAGGGATTGCCGAGGGACTGATAAGGGCCCGTGAGGTGATCGGCAACGAACATACGCGCCGCGTTCGGGGACCAACTGCTGCTGCCTGTGCCCAACAGGTAATACTTTCCTGCGTGCCGAAATAAAGCCGGAGCTTCCGTGGCGTTCATCACACCATCCATCACGACGTAGTCGCCGGCGGGCTTCAGGCCGTCGGCCGAAAGGCGGCCGCAGACCAGCGGTTTATCCTTCCGTCCTTTGTCCGGTTTGCGAACGGCGAGGTGATACACTGCGCCATCCGCATCCTGATAGATCGCGAAGTCGCCCGAACCGGTGTCGCTGCCGCCACCGAGAAACCTTCCCTGATATTCAAACGGACCAGTTGGCGTGGTGGAGACCGCCGTTCCGGTATAAGCGACGTCCGTGCGGCTCGCTCCGCCTCGCGTCTGGGGCGGGTAGAGTTTGAAATACAACACGAACTTCTTCGTGACCGCGTTGAAGATGACTTTGGGGCGATCGAGGATGCCGGCGTCCGCAACCTCCGGATTCATGCCGAGCGCGGAAACATCCAGCACCAACCCGGCGTTCGTCCAGTTCAGCAAGTCACTGCTGACATAACACCGGACGCCCGCCTCGTTCTTCTGCGACTCCGATAGGCCGGCGATCTTGTGCGAACCATACCAGTAGAATTTGCCCGCGTGGGGAACGATGCAGAAGCCATGGGCATTGATGTGAACGCCGTCGGTGTCAGGCCAAGGCAATCCCGGTTTGAAAGTCGCCTTGCTGGCTTGCGCCAGGCTCGCGGCTGAACTGGCCGCAAGCAAAGCCAACCCAAGCCACGATGTGAAGATTGTGGGAAGGTTTGCTGGTTTCATGGGCTGATTGACACGGCAGGCGGAGTTGCGGCGGCCCACGGCTTGCGGGCGAACAGATAGATCAACAGCAGCGCCAGGGGATGTAACACCACCATGGCAAAGAAGACCGGACGATAGGAGTAGTGCGTCACCACCCAGCCGACAACTTCGTTCATTATGATGCCGCCCGCTGCGCTGCCCGCGGCGATGATACCAAAGACGGTTGCCAAAATGTGCTTAGGCACGAGGTCCACGATGTAGGTGCTGATGCTCGCCAGCCAGGCCGTATGCGCCATCGCGATGAGTGCCGCAAAGGCAAACGAGCCGGCGACACCCGGCGACAACGTCACCAGCGGAGCGAGCGGCACGAGACAGGCTGCCCCAATCAGCACCCGGCGGCGCGACGCCATGGACTCCGTTCCGCGCCGCACGAACCATCCCGAGATGAACCCGGCGGCGATAAAGCCGACGTCCGCCGCGAGATACACCACCCAGATGCTGGCGAGTTGCGACTGCTCCAAATGGCGCTCGGTGCTCATGTATTTGGGCAGCCAGAAATTCAGAAAATACCAGACCGGATCGGTCAACAACCGCGCAAACATCAGCGCCCACACCGCCGGATTGCGGAAGATCCTCGCCAATTTATTGGCCCAAGGGGTGTTGTCCACCACGCCTGAATCCGACTTGCGTTGGGTCAAAATCAACGTGCGTTCCTCCTCAGTGAGCAATTTGTGGTTTTCCGGTTTGCGATAGAGCCATACCCACAGCACCACGAAGATCAGCCCAAACAGCGGCGTCACCATGAACACATAACGCCAGCCGACGTAGATTGAGATGGCGTGCGGGTAAGCGTCTTCCAATAACAGCCGGTTGAGCTTCACCAACTCGCCAGCCTCAAGCCTCTCCTTCGCCAGCAATTTCGCCGTCTCGGGCCGACGATTGGTAACCCCGGCGAATCGCTGGTCATCAAAGATCGAACTGCCGTTGATGACGGTGTTCAGTTCCCGTGCTAACTGCGTTTTTAATTGATCGAGATTCTCCCCGTGTTCAGTGAAAGCGACCAGACTCTGCCGAGTTTCGACGGAAAACTGATCGTAGAGGAACACCGATACCGGATCGACGCGTTGCTCGATTCGCTGGGCCAAGGCGGGAGCATCCTTAAAACTGTCGGGCTTGAACGTGGTGTCGCTGAAGTGACCGGCCAGTCCCAGCACGAGCAATGGCGCAATCACCGCGCCCAGCGCTCCGCCCACCGAATACAATCCCACGGCGATGCCGCGATCCTTGGCGGGAAACCATTCCGAAACGACTTTCGGCGACGCCGTGTAGCCGCCCGCTTCGCCAAGCCCAAGCATGAAGCGGAATATTCCGATACTGCCAATGCCGCGCGCCAGCCCGGTCAGCGCATTAGAAATAGACCACCAGCCCACGAACAAACCAAAGGAGATGCGCGGACCCAGGACGTCCACCACCCAGCCCGAGCACAGATAGGCGATGGTGTAGGCGATCATGAAAAAGCTCATCACATGAGCGTATTGCTGATCGCTGATGTCGAGATCGCGCTGGATGCTGGGGGCAAGCACGGAGACCGTGTTGCGGTCCAGATAGTTCAAGATGGAGGCCAGCAGGAGCAGCCCGGCAATCCACCAGCGAAATCCGCGAATCTTCATGATCTCAATTCCTTTCTCTGAATGTTCCAATACACCTGCTGGCACTGCTCTTGAAAGAACCATGCCTTGGGCTGGTCAGCCAGGGTGGATTTCAGGGTCCGTTCATCTGCCGGCCTTTGCGACTGCCCGCAAAGGCACAAAGTGACGGCGCATAGGCGGGATAATTTGTGGCTATATCCAGCGAGCATAACAGTGTTGCTTGGTTTCACTGGCACGGTCCAACTGGCTGGTCTCCTGCCTGGCCGGTTTGTCTGAGGGCTTCTTTGACCTGATTATATTGGCTTGCGAGAACCGTGATAAAACATTTTTTCCGAAACCCCACAGCGAGCCGCCGGGCGCGGGGCTGGTCGCCGCCGGCAAGCAGCAGTCCAGCAGGCCGAGGGGAAACAGGCGCGTCAGAAGGGTAACGAACTTCATGGAATTCTCCTGGAGAAAGGCGCGGAAGGTAGGCCTTGGGCGTTGAGCAACCAGCCGGTCGGGTAAGCGCGCCAGGCATGGCGCACAAAGGCGGGGCGGTTGATCGACGGCGCGTGCAGGCGCAGCCGGTTGCCGTCGAGAATCTCAATCGAGGTGGGTGCGGTGAACCGTCCATCCTCGCCGGCGAGTTCAAAAGCCTGCGCGGGCTCGCCGCCGAATTTCAACGCGCCGCCGGTGTGCGAGAATTCCAGATCAACCACGCCCGCCCGGGCGGTGGCACGCACGAGCACAGGTCCGCTATCCTCGACCGCCTCCCCATAGACACGGTGACGAGCCAACCGCGCGAGGCGCTCGCCGACCTCCCGCTTGCGTGTCGGATGGAGGTTTGTGGCGTCGCCGAGATCAATCGTGATCGCCTGTCCCGTTGCCGGCAGGGCGAGGTTGGCGCCGAGCGTTTCCCGCAGCGCGATCCAGTCCGCGTGCGTCGTCGTCGGTGGCATCTTGTCCAGCCCCGGCAATTGCACCCAGAAAAATGGCGCCTCCGGCAGGTCAAAATCCCGGCGCCATTGCCGGATCAGCGCGCCGAAGAGTTTCTCGTATTCGGCAGCGCGGCGCGCGTTGCTTTCGCCCTGATACCAGAGGAAGCCACGCAGCGCGTAGGGCACCACCGGCGCGATCATTCCGTTAAACAGTGCCGACGGCTCCTGCTGGTGGTTCGGACCGACGGGCGGACCCGGTTTTGCCGGCGGTTTCCTGCCCGCCGCCCGCGCTGCTTCGGAGTCGGCCTGCCACCGCTTCAACGCCGTCTCGTAGCGCGCGGACGCGGCGGGATATTTGGCCAGCACTTCCGCCCAGCGGTCGGCGACGGCCTTGAACTCCGGCTCGCTCGCCAGTGCCTCCGCGCTCATCCAGGCTTCGACCGGACTGTTGCCGTGCGAGCAATTGATCAGGCCCACGGGCACACGCAGCGACGCCCACAGTTCCCGCGCGAAATGGAAACCCACGGCACTGAACTCGCCTGCAGTCGCCGGCGAACAGACCGCCCACGCCGCCGGCGCCTCCTCCTGGCGGGCCGTCCGCGGATTGCGCGCGACCTTGAGCTCGCGGATCTGCGGAAACGTCGCGGCGGCAATGTCCTCCCGGGCCGTTGCGGCCCCGCCAAGACGGAACTCCATATTGGACTGTCCGGAGCACAGCCAGACCTCGCCGACGAGCACATCGCGCACGACGATGCGATTTTTCCCTTCGGCCACGAGCTCCACCGGCGTTGCGCTGGCCCGTTGCGCGGGCAGGGTCACACGCCAGCGGCCGGTGGCGTTGGCGTTCGTCTCGACAGGCGCGGCGTTCCCGAGCGTCACGCCCACACGCTCGCCCGGATCGGCCCAGCCCCACACGGGCAGCGGCCGATCACGCTGCAGCACGGCATGATCCTGAAAGGGGACCGCCAGGCGCACATCGGCACGAAGGGAGCACGTCCCACCCAACAAAAGCACGGTGAGAACCCACCTGCGAAATACGCGATTCTTCATGATCTCAATTATCTTCTCCGAATCATTGGTTACACCCATGCAAGCTGCCCCGGAATGAGCAGATGGGCGGGGCGGTCACTCGAGATGGACTTCCTGATCCTTTTATCGGGCAGCCTTTGCGCCCGCCGACAAAGGCATCCGATGACAGCAAATAGCGGGTAAAGCCATGGTTATACCAACCGAGCATAACCGGCCTGCCCGCATTTCCCGACGCAGCTCGCCTAATTTATGCCGCTCACTGAAGCGCCGCCAGCGAGGTTTTGGATGCATGAAACCACAACCGCCTGCTACTTGGGAAGAACAAGAACCTGCATCGAGTTTTGGTCCAGGAAAAATCGCGTGCCCGCGGGGGCCTCGGGCACCTTTTGGATGATACCCGCTTTCACCAGCTCATCCAAGGACACAGGAAACCGCCCGGTCTTGCCCAAATATTGAGCCGCCGCCTTGGTGAGCGGCATGTGAATCATCGCACCGGCGGGGGCATGGGGCAGATATTTCCGTGCATCGACCAGGTCAGCGGGAGACTGAGTTGATGCCGCGGAATCTTTACCGGCAGGCCCACAACCGCAAAGACAGCTTAGGGAACAGACACCGACAAGCGCCGAGCAAAAGTGAGAGATAAGAGGGCGCATCGTCATCATTCGGGGATGTAGGGCAGCGTTGTCGGCATCGTCCAATCGCCATATTGACCGTTGGCCAAAATCAGCCCAAAGTCCTTGCTCGTGATGTTCTTCAGCTTCTTATATTCGACGTGGCCGTCGCCATAGACCAAGTTGCCCCCCATATCATGCACGACGGAATAGCGGTGCATCTGGCCATAGGGCGCAGCCGGGAGTTCGGTCAGGTTGTTGAAGAAGCCGGCGTAGAGATCAGACGCGGCGTTAATCTTGTAAGGCCGCAGCGTGGCAAAAGGCAGCTCGTAAAAGCACTCCTGCATGTAAGCGGTGCTTGATAATTGCCGGATCGCAGAGGATTTCTTGTTCAGCACCACTTGGTTGCCGAGGTAGCTAGTCGTTGCTGCTGCCGCTCCAGATGGTTTGACAGATGGACACCGGAAGGATGGCGTATTTGAACCCAGATAGGGAACCATCGCGTTCAGAAAGTTTGGCTGGGCGGTCGGTCCGAGGAACGGCATTATGGTTGACTGCCCATACGTATTTTGCGCGGGCATCTGGTCGTCGTTGTCCATGACGTAGAGCGTCATGGCCAGCCCAAACTGCTTCAGGTTGTTGGTGCAACTGATGCGTTTGGCCTTCTCCTTGGCTTTGGCGAGCGCCGGCAGCAGCATGGCGGCCAGGATGGCGATGATGGCAATCACCACCAATAGCTCGATCAAGGTGAAGGCCCGGACGGGATGCAGCGGACGGCTGCGAACGCCGGGAAGGTGCGGTGTCGATGAGTTCATGTTGGGCAATATGTCATTTCTTGTCCAAGCGTCGGATGCAAGCGACGCAAGCGGCAAAAGTGTTCGAATACACACTAACTTAGGAAGAACCTGTGGTGCAAATGATGATGCGGCAATCATCTTTGAATTTGCGCCACGCGACGATCGCCATCACGGCGAGTTGGGCGCGGCAGCCGGCGTGGCTTTGTGGAATACCCGCACGTAATCACAAAGCGCCGCCTGCGGCAGCGCACTTTCATCCACCTGACGCGTCCCGCCCATGTGCGAGGCGATGGAGGTCGCCCACAGGTTCTGTTCGCCATGCTGAATTGCGTTCGCGCTGACGGTGTGCACGAGTTTGCCGTCCAAGTAGAGCCGCGCCGCGTCAAAGTAACCATACTTGAATGCCCCACGACTGATGATCCCAGCGCCAGTGAAATTCTTTCACCCGCCGCCCCTTCTTCAAAGCGAGATACAAAAACCCGTCGCGAGCTGAGACGTTTTCCGACTTCTGTGTGCTCAGGTGTTTGCTGTCGGTGCGGCAGGTCCACTTTCCTTGATCGAGAACATCCCTGTTGAACTCTTCCGCCCAAACCAGCTCGTATCCGTCAAAGGATGCCTTTGGGGGTGGCAGCGATGTTTGCCGAGATGAGGAATGCGCCAGCCAAGAGCAGACTGCACCGCGCTAACGAAAGCCGGCGATGCCATCGGGCGGCCCTATGATCAGCCATTGAAGCTGGGCAAGCAACAGTATCGCCATTCATATTGGTGAACTCCGTAAATTGGACCACTCCATTTTGGTTGCTCGAGTAGTCCTCTTGTTCCCGTGTGGTCACTGATAGACGCGAAGCCGTCCTGTCCCTTGCCTGGACAGGACGGCACGTAAAACATACCCAACCCAACAAGCCTATTTCTTGATGCGGTAATACCCCTCGTTGGAGGACGTCGTTGTGGTCGTCGCCCGGAAGTTTGGCGCCGACGGATTGCCGGAGATCACCGCTCCACCGTCAGCCCCATACACACCGTTGACGGTAGTGGCCTTCTCGAGGGTGAAATTGCCGGGCACATCGCTAGCGTCGGCGGTGAAGTCAATGGTCACCGCGCTGCCCGGCGCGCTGCCGCCCACGGTGATCGCGGTGATGACCGGCTTGGCCACCGTCGTAAGGTCCACGATGCGCAGGTTGTCGATCAGCGCGAAGTTATTGGCCAGTGTGCTGGTCGAGTCAAACTGGTCATTGTAACCAATCATGACGTAACCGTTCGTGAACTCCGACGTGTTGGTATAGGTCAGCGCCGGCCAGCCATTGATGCGGAACGTCACCACCCCGCCCACCTGGCTGAGTTCGCAATCCACCCAGGTCTTCGAGGGGGAGTTGGTCGAGCAGGCGAACGATCCCGCCAACCCTCCCGGTTCTCCGTAGGGCGGATTGTTCAGCACGGCCGGAACGCTCTCAATCACTTTGGCGTCCAGGGAAATCGGCGCGTTCGTCGAGGTCTCCGCTCCGTAGAGCTGCACTATGTTAACCCCAGCCTGAGGATAACTGTTGATCGCCACGTATTGGCCATCGCCATAACGCGCGATACCGGACGATTGGTTCACCCAGTTGGTCTGCGCTCCAGAGTGGTTGATGCCGACCAGCAGATCTTCGCCACGCGCCAGCGTCGGGCTCCAGGTGAGGTAGGCGTTGAATCGCACGGCATAATCGCCGCCCACCATCACGTTGGTCGGGAACAGGTTCACCGCTGCCGAAAAGCCCGACGCGTCGTTCTTGTTGGCGGAGAGGAGCAGACCCAGAGTCGTGGCACTGCCTGGAGCTGCCGGAACGCCAACCGTGCTGTAATCAAAGGCGTATATGACCGTGCTGTCCGGCACTCCATTCCGGGCCGCGTCGAGCTGCAGGTAGTTTGTGGACGAGTTCACGGTCTCGAAGGCATCGCTGAACAGCACTTTTTCCGCGCTCAGGTCGTCATCGAAGAGCAGGCTGGTCGCGTTCGTATTCGCCACTAGGATGTAGTCCGGACCAACGCTGCCGTTCGTCTGCAACGTCAAGATCACGGTCTCGGTGCCTTCGACATTGGTATCATCCACCGGGAAGAAGGTCACCGTTTTGCTTGCCTCCCCAATGGCGAAGGCGATCGAGTTGGTAGCACTCGTCGTGTAATCAACGCCTGCGGTCGCCGAGCCGCTTAACGTGAAGTTCACGGAGAACGCGGAGTTCGTGTTGTTCCGGGTCAAAGTGAACTGGCCGATCATATTTGTGCCACGCTCATAGGCGACGTCGTCGTTGGCCGCGACCACGACCTGGGACGGTTCGGCGTCGTCATTGATGGTAACGGTGGCCGAGGCAGGGGCGACAACGAGGTAGCCGTTGGTTTCGACCAACGTCAGGACGACAGTCTCCGGGCCCTCGAGCGCGAGGTCGTCAATGGGCGTGATGTCGATGAGCGCGTTTGAGACGCCGGCGCTCATCGTGACCTCGTTGGTGATCAGATTGTAATCCACGCCGTTGATCGCCGTGCCGCTGACGGTGTATTGGACCGTCAATGACCCGCTGGTGTCGCCAAACCGGCTGATGGTAAACTGGCCGGAGTCCGGCGTGCTCGGATCCTCGACCGCGTTCGTGTCCGTCGCTGAGATGTTGACCTGCTGGAACCCGGGCGGCAAGGTGTCTATGCCGCCGCGCACAAAGATGTTGTCGATGCGCAGGCCATCCCCCGTCGTATCGGTGTCATCAAACACGTAAACCCGGAAGGTGATGTTGCTGGGGATTTGCGTGAAGGCGGCGCCCAGCGGAATGCTCATCGCGGTATACGGGTTAATGAAGCTGAAGCTGTTGGAGGCCACATCACTGGCGTAGCCGTCAAGGCTCGACCGCACGAAGATCGAGGCCTCGGTGCCCAGGGAGGCCGTCACTGAATAGATTGCCGACAACTCGAGATTGGTGAGCGTGAGGCTGTTCCCGATGGTCGGCGTGAGCGTGAAGGAGAAGTAATCGTCGTTGGCAATGGCCTCGGTTTGGTTCGAAGTGGTGACCGTCGAAGCGATGTAACCAGCGTTCGGCGGTGAAACCGCGGTGCTGGAGTTTCCGACGCCAATCCCGGCGGCGGCAATGGCGGTCGCCGACACGTTGGTCGAATACACTTGCGGGGCGAGCGAGAAGGTCGAGGCCGTGGAGTTGGCGTCGGTGAAGATGTAACGCACCAACACATCATTGTTGTCGTCGTTGTCGTCAGTGATCGTGGCGGTGCCCGTGCCCGGACTGCCGATGTTATAGGCCGCGTCGGGCGTGACGGTAAGAATGACGGTTTCCAGCCGCTCGGCGATCGCGTCGTTGACTGGTGAAATCACGACATTGGCGGTGCTGGCGCCAGCGGCAAAGGTCACGGAGCTTGAGCCGGACTCGGTGTAGTCGCTGCCTTGCGTAGCCGTGCCCCCCAAGGTGTAGAAGACCGTCACCGCGTTATTCGTTGCCGAACCCCGATCCAGGGTGAACGTGGCCGTGTCCGCTCCCGGCTCCGACGCGCTGGCATCCGGCACGGAGACCGTGATCGTGGGCAGGTTCGCAGAAATGGTGTTTAACGTAGGTTTGCTGGGGTCCTCGCTGGATTGGAAATTCGCGAAGCTTCGGTTAGTCACACCCTCCTTGTCGCTCTTGATCCCCAAGTAGAGGGTGCCACCGATGGCATTGTTGAACGCATTCGCCAGGTTCGTGCCACTGAACTCAATGTTCTGCGTGTCATTCCCCACGGCCGTGGTGATATTCACCGTCGCTAGGGCGGTCCCCTCGGGCCCCGGAGCCACAGTTCCATTCCAATCGCTAGAAACCTGGAACAGGGTGTAAACCTGTGGCAGGGCGGAGGTATTACCCTCGCTGCCGGTGTTAAACAGCTTCAGCGTCGCTGCCGACGCTGTATCGTTGGTGGTGAGCGCCGACAAGTCGAAGGTCAGGTAACTGCGATAATAAGTGGTTGCATTGACCGGTCCGATCGTCAAATCCTGGATGTTACTGTTGGTGGGACCGACAGGTATGGAACGGGAATCGAAGGTCGGAGTGAGCGTGGCCGCGGAGGCCGACTGGAGAAGCAGAAAGCCGCTCAGGAGGCAAATGAATGCCGTCCAAAAAGGCTGCGGGGGGAAGGTTGTCCTCGGAATGGTTGTTGTGTTCATTTTTATATGGTTCTGGGTTGCCTCTGGTCGTTCATGACTGACTCGGACGGCATGACAACACGCTTGCGGGCATGGCTCATGGTGACAACAAAACATGTAGCAGAGGCGAAACGCCCCTTCCAGCGATAGCACGTCAATCATCTTTGAAATTGCGTCACTGGCGGTTCACTGGATGGCACCGTTCAGCCTCCGCAGCCATTTCGGGTTGGTGGCAGCGGCCAGTGTCGAAAGGGCTCCAATCCGCTCTTCAGTGCAGCGCGTCAAAGGACGCATCGGCCCATTTTTCGTGCTTGGTGTTTCTCCAGTTGTCTATACGGGGCGGCCCATGGAAGGCTTGAAGATCTGTATTACTCAATCGGCCGGCTGGAAACGGGCGACGAATCCATCGCCCAAGTCCAAAGAAACGGATAACGGAGTGGACGCGTTCACCATCCGATGCTCGCTCCGAGTGAACTGAGACGGCCCGTCGCTGGACAGATAAACGGCATGGTAATTGTCCTTGCCTAGGAAGGAGAGATCCAGGTTGTACAAGGACACCGGCTGTTGGCCACCGTTAAGGGCAGCCAGAAACCACGTGGCGCCAGAGCGGCGGGCCATGATGGCTAATTCACCGATCTTGCTCGGCGCCAGCACGCGGGTTTCGTCCCAAACCGACGGCACTGTTTTCAACACATCCAGAGCCGGTTGCAGTTTCGGGTCATTGAGGAGCATGTCTGGATTTTCGGCGATCACTTGCAGCGGCGAGGTGAATAGCACGAGCGTCGCCAGTTGATGCGCATACGTGGTCGGCCCCGGGTTTGAGAATCCGAGGGGGGTGTAATCGGCCGGGCCAACGACGAACCGCGTGAACGGCAGGGCGGCGTTGTGGCGCGCGGTGATGGGCCCCTCCTTCATCTTGTTCAGCTCCAATCCGCGGACCGCCTCGCGAGACAACTCGTTGGGATAAGTGCGTGATTCACCCCCCGGCTTGCGGCAGCCGTGGAGGTTGACGAGCAAGCGGTTATGGGCCGCGATGCGCAATACCGCCTCCTCGAACCGGATTCGATCCAGCGATTCGGCATTCAGGAAGTCCACTTTGACGCCAGCCGCCCCGGTGGCTTTCACCCGGGTCATGAAATCGCGCAGCTCCTTCCAGTCGTCGGTCGGATTGCAAAGTTCGCTGTAGTTTTTCCACACGAAAACCCCAACTCCCTTTTGGCGACCATGGGCGCAGAGTTCCCGAACCTTTTCGAAGGGATCGCTCCAAGCTTCCCAGCCTTCATCCACCAGACTGTATTCAAAGCCCAGCCGCGCCGCAGCATCCACCACGGCCCGCTCCTGGTCCGGATCCCCCGTGCCCAAGCTCCACCAGCGCCAGGCGCATCGTCCCGGCTTGATCCAACTTTGATCGGCAAACAGTCCCTTGTCCGGTGGCGGGCACAGGCTGGAAATCAGGTCCGAATTCACCAAGCCGTTCAGATCGGGGGCAATGACCACGACGCGCCAAGGCGTGACAATTTCGCCTTCCAGTTTAAAACCCTTGTTGCCCTCCGTGAAATCCGCCTGAAAACGCCGCCCTCCGATGGCCCGCAGGCGAAGCCCGCTGTAATTGAAAACCGCCGCCTCGGTCAACACCGCGAAGAGGCCTTTGCGCAGCTCGGCGACCAGGGGTGGCCCCTGCACGGGGCCCTGGCTGGACACCTTGGGCATCGCATCAATGTCCGCAACCGACCATTCGCCCGCATAGCTCTTTAGCTTCCAACCGTTGTTGCGTTCGGCATACCAGACGCGGCTGGCGGAGGGCAGAGTCCAACTCGATGTCTCACGATTTACCGTCCGCGCCCCTGTGCCCGGAATTCGATAACGCCAGGCGAAGCCGTCATCGTAAGCCCGGAATTCGATCTGATACTCGGTTCCTGAAGCCTTGTGAACCATGGGAAGGGCGAGGGTGCGACTATGATTGGTCGCCACGGAATGCACGCCAAACACCCGGAACGTCTCTGAGATTTCCCCGCGCTTGGCCGTGCCCGCCCGAACCCCATTCCCCAGATCCATCCCGTCAACCGTAATCCCCAAAGGCGAGGGTTCGATCACCACCGATCCCTGATACTTGACCGCGTAGGATACGCTTCCTCCAGCATCCACCCGGATTGAAACTTCGACCGTCTCCGATGGGCTTCGAAGGGCAATGTTCGCGGGATCGGCCCGGCAAACCCAACAGCAAGTCAGCACAGCATAGAGTTCGAGGCGTAGTAACTTTTGCATGATCGAGCTTAACAAAACCGCGCCGCCCCGTCATCGGAACCTGCGGCTTAAATCTTCGAAATTACGTCACAGACGGCAGCGCGTCGGCCCTCAGTGGAACTCCATGCGCAGCCGCACGAATCGTTGTCGGGCACCGGCACTGGCGATGTCCTTCACCGTCACCCGCCTCACCCGAGTAAGGCTCGTGTCACGGAGCGAAACCGAGCCGCAGCCGCACAAACCGCGTCCCGGCGCTGGCGTTTTCAACATCCTGAACCATGACGCGTTCAATACCGCCCCCCAACGATTCGTTGGCGATTTCCTGAAGGTAGGCCGGCCCCGACTGCCAGGAAATCAGGTCCGACGAGATTTCCGGCGTGATCATCGCCTGCGAAGCGAGCGAGTTGCGCTGATAGCTGACGGTCAGCCGTCCATTTACGATCTCCGCAGTCAGCCGGGTTGCGTCTGAGATGTTCGGATCGAGCCCATAGGCATACTCGGCCCAGTTCTGCTGGTCGTCGCCGTCCGGGTTGGCGTATGCGCCACTGATGGCCGAGTTGGCCAGCTCGGCTGCCGAGAATTTTGTGGCGGACCAAGTGGCATAGGAGTCGTTTTTCATAATCGTTGCCTGGGGAGTTGCAACGACCTGGTCCGCGGGCGTCACGCCTTCCACCCAGAACCGGAAATGCGCCTCGGTGCTGGCCAGCGGCACTGTGAATTCGAACGGCCAAACCGCGTCCACCAGCGTGTTGGTGGGGCCGCCGTTGATCGAATACTTCAGCCTCGCCTCTTTCAACGGACCCGAGCGCGAATCAGTGGCGTTGGCGGGACACGCCTGCAACCACACGTAGGCGCTGGTCAGTGTCGGACCGAGCGAAATCAGGCAGCTCCGCACGGCGCCAAACTGGGCGTTGGTCACCGAAGTGTAACTCTGCGCGCCCAGCGCCGGACTGGCCGCGCGGTATTTCCGTTGAAAACTCGTCTGGATGGGCAGGTCTTGGATGACCAGAGCCGCCAATCCTTTCGCCGGAATGGTAACCGTGGTGCTGCCGCTGGCCAGCGTCGTTGCCGGCGCGGGAATGCTGTTGGTCCAGACTTGAACCGCGTGCAACGCGCCGAACGGAGCCAGCGTCGCATTGAGGTTCACAGAGGTCGTGACCGGCTGGTCGGACTGGTTCATCAGCGCGAGGCAGAGGTTGCTCTCGGTGTATGCCGCGAGGTAGTTCACCTGCAGGCTGCTGGTGGTCAGCAATGCTTGGGGCAGCCACAACCACGCGTTGGTTTGGCCGTAGAATGTCCCGGGCCGGTCGCCATAAACCTTGCTCTGGAAATACGAGGTCATGGCCGAGTAGCGCGCGGGGAAGCGGATGTTGCCCATCGAACGCAGGTCGGCTTCGGAAACGAGATAGTCAATCAATTCCGCCGCCATCAGCATCGGATGGTGGTAATGAAACGAGTTGTAAGTGAGCTTGTCGAACGTGCGGAGCGGGTAATCCGGCTTCTCGTAAACCGTCGTGTAAACCGTCTTCTCGTTGTATCCGGGGAAATTCGCATAGCGTCCCACCACGACCGATCGCGCCACGTCCCGCAGGTAGGTATCACCGCTCAGCGCCGCCAATCGGTTGAAATAGGCCGCCCACGGCACCATGAAGATGCCGCGATGGCTGAGACTCGTGCCGGCTGCCTCGCATTGCAAACCCATCTCCGAAACCCGCCACGCCGGCACGGTCTCCTGCGGAATCGGCATGCCGCTGACTGAGCCTCCGATATTCACTGTGATGTCGCCCGCGGGAATCTTGGGGCAGAAGTAGTTGTAACCCACAAACTCGCGTGCGCCGGCCAGCGCCGCGTCGAGATACCGCGGCTCGCCCGTCTCGTCATACAGTTCCAGCAGATCCGTCCACATCGGCCCGACGAAGGCCCAGAAGGAACTAGCCGTGTCGTAGAAGTCAGTCTGCGGCTGGGCGATGCGCCAAGTGATGTAATCGTCGGCACACTTGCGGGCCTCCGCCAGGTAGGCGCTCCCGCCCGACATTCGGAACATGGCGAGGCTGCGACGCAGATAACTGCGCCCGTTGTCGAGCGCCTGCTGCCCGGAGTAGGTCGTGTTCGTATTGACGGCACTTAGCAGGGTTGCGTTGAGGTCGTTCACCACTTTTCCGAAGTATGCCGTGCGTCCGCCGGTGATGAGTTGAAGGGCACAGTATTCCGGCGTGAGACTGGAGAGCACCGGACCAAACATCGCCTCGTTCGCGTTGTAGTCGCCGATACTGAGAAAATACGTGGACCGCGACAGTGAATACTCGATGACGGGCCGGGCTCGGACTTCGTAAAACTGCTGGCTGTCCCGCACCATTGCCCACGAGAGAACATGCACCGGCGAATAAGACTTCACCGTGTCCGGATCGTCGCGCAGGCCGCTGAACCCGCGTGCGTTGGCGTCCCAATTCGCGTAAGGCGTGAGAAAGTAATCGCTCATGTTGTCCAGCACCTGGTTTAAGGTGGCGGTGGCATTCTGGCGGTAATCGTGGAAGCCGAACGTGTTGGTTGTGAGCCGTCGGAAGTTTTGATAAAAGTCTCCGCTCCGCGCGAAGACATGCGTCGAGAAATTGAAAGTCGAGCCGGCGGTCAGGTAGGAATTTGTCCCGCCCAGCAGCGGGGCAAACACCATGGGCTGCGCCAGCGAATCCGGCCCCCGGAGCGCGACACCGAACAGGGAATTTGCAAACAGCGGCAGCCGGAACGGCATTTCGCCGGGATCCGCCACCGCCCCTATCACCACGCCATTCTGGCTAAGCATCACCCCGGGCAGCGCACAGAGATATTCCGGCGTCAGATAGCCCGTCAGTGGAAACCGCAGGCCCTGCCAGATGAGCGGTTGCCAGAGCCAGTCAAGGGAGTTGGTCGAGCAGGCCGGAATGCCACTGAAGGCCGTCGAGTAATAACCCTTCGTCGTCGGTGTGAGGTGAAAGGTAATGTTCGGATCCTCGCTGCCGTCCGGCAGCACGACTTCGGCCCGCAGCGCGAAGCCATTGGTTTTCGCGTAACGCCACCAGATCTGGCTCCCCACCTGCCCGGCGGATTGCGGGCGCACCTTGGTTGTCAGGTCCGGTGCGGTCCAGAGGTTCTGCGTGTTCGATTTGGCGGCCCACGTCGCCACGTTCAGTCCCACGGACGTGCTCCCACCGTGCATGGTCTCGGTCACCGAACTCTCGCCGAGTAGCGGATTGCTTGCGCAGAAGAGGACGGTGAATTCGGGAGCGAGAACCGCCCCGGCACCGGACGCAAGGTTGGCTAGCGCCAGCGAGCCGTCCTCCAGCATCTGGAGCGAATACTCGTTGTTGGTTGTCCCGCCGCCGCCGTAAACGAGCAGGTTCGAAAAACGGCCGACGCCGTCCAATGGGTTGGTCGGCGACGCCTGGGTGTTGTCCTCAAAATGCAATCCCACCAGGCCCGAAGCGCCCGCAGGCAGCTCCCCGCTGAGCTGGGCGGCGCATTCGGCAGTTGCAAAGCTCCCGCTGGTCAGCCGAGACGGATCGCTGCCGGTGCCAGGAATCTGGCTGTCGGCAATCATCCTAATTTCGCAATGCGTCGCGCCCGGCACTGCCGTGAGCTTGACTTCGAGAAACCACAATGCGTCAAAGTTGCCGTAGCTGAACTCCGCGCCGGAGATCACATTGGTGCCGCGCGCGCCATTGACGAAAGCATCGAGATACAGCCGCCCGGTGTTTGCGCCCGACCCCCGCTCAACGCGTGCAAGCCAGCCGGTGGCAGTGTCCGGGTCCGCACTGCTCAGGCCAAACAAGACGCCGGCGGCGGCAGCTTCGCCCGTCGTAAGACTTGAGAGGTATTCCAAACGCGTGCGAACCGTGAGCGGCACGCCGGCGCGAAAGGCGGTGTCGGACGCCGGCGGCCCCGGGTCGGCCGTTTCCGGCTGATCATCATTCAAGACAATCCAGGCGGCACCCTTCGTGGTCGCGTTGAGATAACCGGCAGGAACGTTGAAGCTGGCAGGGCTGGATTGATTGTCAAACGTGCCCGCTGGTTCGTGCGTGCCAAGAAAACCGTCAGCATCCGTTTGGGTGGAATCAAATCCGAAAAAGGCGTTCACGCCGGTGCTCACGGAAACCGGCGGGGGGTCATCCGCGATCCTGACGGTCGCAGAGGCCGGCGAAACAACCGTGTAGCCGTTGGTCTCGATCAACGTCAGGATGACGGTCTCCGGCCCCTCAAACACGAGGTCATCAATCGGCGTGATCGTAACCGTGGCGCTCGACACACCAGCGCCCATGGTTACCTGGTTCGTAATCTGGACATAATCAACCGCGTTCATAGCGGTGCCTCCGATGTTATATTGAATCGTCACGGCACTGCTGGTATCCCCCACACGACTGATCGTGAACACCCCAGGGTCGGAAGGTTCAGCCGCATTCGGGTCGGTGGCCACAATGTTCACTTGCGACGGCACAGTGTCTGTCCTCCCTCGAACAAATATATCGTCTATTCGAACGCCATCGCCCGTCGTGTCGGTGTCATCAAACACATAAACCCGGAAGGTGATGTTGCTGGGGACTTGCGCGAAGGCCGCTCCCAACGGAATGCTCATTGCGGTATAGGGGCTGGTGAAGCTGAAGCTGTTGGAGGCCACGTCACTCGCGTAACCGTCGAGGCTGGACCGCACGAAGATCGAGGCGTTAACGGCCAGTGGGTTCGTAACTGAATATACCGCCGACAACTCGAGGTTGGTAAGAGTCAGGCTGTTCCCAATGGTCGGCGTGAGCGTGAAGGAGAAGTAATCGTCGTTGGCAATGGCCTCGGTTTGGTTCGAGCTCGTGGCCGTCGAAGCGATATACCCGGCGTTCGGCGGTGAAACCGGGGTCGGGGTGCCGCTGTTCGAGAGGCCGAATCCTGCGGCAACGGCAATCGTGGTCGCCGACACGTTGGTGGAATACACTTGCGCGGCCAGTGAAAAGGTCGAGCCGATCGAGTTTGCGTCAGTAAAGATGTAACGCACCAACACATCATTGTTGTCGTCGTTGTCGTCAGTGATCGTGGCGGTGCCCGTGCCCGGACTGCCGATGTTATAGGCCGCGTCGGGCGTGACGGTAAGA